>CETH01184015.1_pt1 | contig 13202 bp, 15 predicted proteins | sample 361461 | NCBI WGS metagenome assembly CETH01 (sample SAMEA2622695, study PRJEB7988) | marine metagenome | isolation source: saline water (ENVO:00002010), including
TCTTTTTGATGTTTCTCTTACAACAGCAAACGCCTCAGGCAGAATTTCATCTATAGATTTATTTTCATCATTGTATTTTTTCTTAAAATATTCTGTTTTCTTTTTTAATTCTTCGTCATTTAATTTTGAAATTTCTGACTCAAAATTATTAATCTTTTTGACAATTTTTTCATATTTTTTGATATGATTAGAATTTAAACTACCAAATAATTTATTAACAAAATTAAGCATATTATGATATGTGGCTGTTATCACATGAAATTCAAGAACGCTACAATGGATTTAAATTTAAAAAGCAAAGATAGACTATTTATTAAAAATAAATCTCCATTTGCCCCAAAGCATTACAAAGATTTAAAACCTAATGGTTTCAGTATTTACACATTTAACTCTGGCTTTAAAAAGAAAAGTGAAGATCTGCTAATTATTATATTTGATAAAGAAATAAAAGTTGCTTGTAAGTTTTCATTAACTTCTATGCCTTCTGCACCAATTATTTGGAATAAAAAAAACAATAAAGGTAAATGCAAAGCCTTAATAGTTAATTCTGGAAATGCAAATGCTCATACAGGTCTAAAAGGTCAAAAAAATATAGATAAATATGTTAATCAAATTACAAGGCTATTAAATTGTACTCAAAATAAAATATTAGTATGTTCTACTGGAGTTATAGGTGAACAACTAAAACCTAATTTTATTTCAGAGAAAATAAAATATATAAAAACTTCTAAAAAAAAATTTCTTGTAGATGCTGCAAGAGCCATATGGACTACAGATACATTCGTTAAAACATCAATTCATAAGTTGATTATTAATAATCAAGATATTAAGATTTATGGCTTTGCCAAAGGCTCTGGAATGATAAGTCCCAAAATGGGCACTATGCTTGCTTATATATTTATTGACTGTGAAATAGGTATACAAGAATTAAAAAAACTTTTATCTGAAAATATTGAAGATACTTTTAACTCTATTACTGTTGATAGTGATACATCTACAAGTGATACTGTAATGCTTTTTTCTAATCCATTAAACAAAATTAACATAAAGACAAACTTTAGTAAAATTTCTAAAAAATTGAATAGTGTAATGCAAGAATTATCTTTGAAAATTATTTCAGATGGTGAAGGTGTTAAAAAATTAATTAAAGTAATAGTAAATAAAGCTAAGACAAAATCTCAAGCAAAAATTGTCGCTTTAGCAATAGCTAATTCACCCTTAGTAAAAACTGCCATTGCTGGTGAAGATGCTAACTGGGGGCGAGTTGTAATGGCAATTGGGAAAACAAGAGAAAAAATTAATCAAGAAAAAATTAATATAAAATTTGGAAATTTTTTACTTGCGCAAAACGGTAAGAGAAATGAAAATATAAAATTATTTAATGTTGATAGATATATGAAAAACAAAATTATAGAAATTAACGTAACTCTTAATACAGGTAAAAGCTCAAGTGTTGTATATGGAAATGATTTAAATTATGAATATATCAAAATTAATGCAGACTATAGGTCTTGATAAAATTATTATAAATAATCTTGAAGTTTATTTTTTGCCTCACCAGGTTTAAGAGGTTTTTGCTGAGAATAATGATATTTCCATCCAGATATAACAAAAAAATTTGTTGATAGCGGGAAATTATTTTGAAGGTTTTTTTTATAATTTTTTTCCAATTCAATAAAGTAATCCTTTTTTTCAAATTTATTTTTTTTATCATGTCCACTATATGTTAATTGCATTGAACGTACGTCATTTAAAAGTTTACTAAAATTTTTATATTCTAAATCAATTTTTTCTAATTTTATTATTGGTATTTTGAAATCATTAGTTCTTAACAATTGAGTTATATTTTGTAATTCAAAGTACTTTTCAAACCTATTATAAACACCTCCATAAAGATTAATATCTGTATTTATCATGGCTACTTTTAAATTATAAAAATTATCAGCAGAAGGTAAAGTTGCAATAAAAAAACCATTTGGAGCAAGAGATCTCATTATGCTTTTAAAAACTACATTTATATCATTACTTAAATTTAAAAAATGATTGCTTATAATTAGATTATATTTATCCTGTTCACCTTTCCATAAATCTAAATCAATAATATTTTCAATAATATTATCAAAATTTTTTTTTTTTAAATTTAATTTAACAAAATCACATACAGTTATTTTTGATCCCTTAAATTTTTTTTGGACATATTCATAAATTTTCTTACTATGATTACCTAATATAAGTATATTATTAAAATTAATAGTTAAGATATCTATAGAGTCTAAAATTCTTTCGTTATATAAATCAAAAAAAAAGTTATTTTTACTATTGATTTCTTTACATCTTAAGTTTTTAAGATATTTCTTATTAATCATTTAAATATATATAAACTATTAATGGAAAATCTTACAAAAGATATATGTAATATTATAATTACTGAAATAAAAACAGTTAATGATAAAATAAATGGCCTAAACTTTCTGGAGTCGATGAAGGGAAGTTTAATTGATGGGTTGTTACCATTGATAAAAACGCAACAGTTTGCTCTTGATAAAGATATTGTTTTTGAAAATGAAATAGAGGCAAATTCTAGAAATGTTAAAATATTTATTAATTATTATTCTAAACCTCTATCAGTTACAAAAAAGATAGTTCAAAATGACTCACTATTATTAACTTTCATTGAAAATCTTAATATTGATTATTATAAAGATCAGAAAAGCTTTGTAAGCATTTTATTACTCAAAAATACTGGAGTTACACTGCCAAAAAACTCTACTATTAACTCCAAATCAAATAAAAATATATTTTTAATAGAAATTATAAATAACGAAAAAGATATAAAATAATTTCAAAATTATATTGAAAAAAAATAAAATTATATAATATTAACATAATGATTGTTTTTAATTTAAGCTGTATGAAATGTGACTTTAACTTTGAAGGTTGGTTTGACTCATCACTTGATTTTGAAAAACAAAAAAAAAATAATTTGATTAATTGTCCTAATTGCGAAAGTTCAAAAATTTCAAAAGCTCCTGTTGCAACTAATTTAAGTAAAAAAAGTAATTCTAAAATCAATAAAACAAAAAAAACTATAGCGAGTGATATAAAAAAAATAAAAAAAATTGTTGAAGAAAATTTTGATTATGTAGGAGATAAGTTTTCAGAGGAAGCAAAGAAAATAAAATATGGGGAATCTCAAGACAGACCTATTTATGGTGAAGCTACTATTGAGGAGACTAAAGAGTTAATTGAGGAAGATATTAGTGTTACGCCCTTACCCTTTCAATCAAACAAAAAAAATAATTAGTTTAGAACGCCACTACAAAAATAGTTAATATTTGTATTTGTGCTTAGTTTCCATTTTTGATTTAGGGGATTAAAAACCAAACCATGAAAATTGATATTCTTAAAATTATTTTTACTTAAAGAATATTCTAAATCATTTGGTTTAATAAATTTATGATAATTGTGAGTTTTTTCTGGTATCCACTTAAGATAATTTTCAGCTAAATCTATTGTTAGGAATTTAGAAAGTAAATTTTTATTAATTGTTGAAATAATTATTATTCCTCCTTTTTTTAAATTTTTTTTTATTTTTTTAATAAATTGTTCCCAATCATTTAAATGTTCTAAAACTTCAAAAATAATTATTATATCATATTTATAATTTATATCTTCATTCTCAAAATCTTTTACCTTGTATTTTATTTTTAATTTTTTTTGCTTTGCACTTAGTTTAGCATAATTAATATTATCTCTAACAAAATCTAAACCTGTGACTTCTGCTCCCAGTCTCGATAGACCTTCAGAAACTAAACCACCACCACACCCTATATCTAAGATACTAAACTTATTTAATTTTTCTTTTTTTATAGTGTTTTGTATATATTTTAGCCTAATTGAATTAATCTGATGAAGGACTTTAAATCTGCCATTTTTAGACTGCCATTCGCTAGCTAATGCTGAAAAATGATCAAATTCCCTTTTTCTTGTTTTAAATACCATGATACATCTTGTTTTTTACACTAATAATAATAATACCCAAGTAGATTTAATTATTATCTATAAATGAACACAATTGTTATGAAATTTGGCGGTACTTCTGTCGCGGGTATTGAAAAAATAAATAATATTGCCGGTATAGTATCTAAAGAATTAAAAAAAAATAAAATTATTGTTGTTTTATCAGCTATGGCCGGTGAAACTAATAAATTACAAGGATATCTTAATCAATTTAAATCAAGTAACTCAATTGAAAGTGATTTAGTTTTGACATCTGGAGAGCAAGTAACTATAGGTTTATTGTCTGCAGCTTTAAAAAATTTAGGGATAAAATCAATTCCTCTTCTTGGATGGCAGATACCAATAATAACTGATGAAAATTTTGAAAAAGCAAAAATTCTTAAAATCGATAGAAAGAGAATAAGTGAGTATTTCAAAGATAACGATGTAATTGTATTAGCTGGTTTTCAGGGAATAAATTTAAATGGTAATATAACTTCACTTGGTCGAGGAGGTTCAGATACCACTGCTGTAGCTATAGCTTCAGCAATTAAAGCTGAAAGATGTGATATTTATACAGATGTTGATGGTGTTTATACTACTGACCCTAATATTGAAAAAAAAGCAAAAAAAATCAACAAAGTGTCCTACGAAGAGATGTTAGAAATGTCTTCCACTGGAGCCAAAGTATTACATACTAGATCAGTTGAATTAGCTATGAAAAATAATCTAACACTTCAAGTTTTATCGTCTTTAACAAAAAAGGTTGGAACCTTTGTGGTTAGTGAAAAAGAATTAATAGAAAAAGAAATTGTAAGTGGTGTAAGTTATAGTAAAAATGAAGCAAAAGTAACTATTTCTGGAATACTTGATAAGCCTGGTATATCTGCAAAAATTTTTAGTCTAATGAATGAAAATAACATCAACGTTGATATGATTGTGCAAAATATATCGCAAGATGGTGTGTCCGCAAATATTACTTTTACTGTAAATCAAAAAGATTGTGATTTAGCGAATACTGTGCTTGACCAAAGTAAGGATATTTTAAATTATAGATCTATATCATCAGATAAAAATGTTGCAAAAATTTCGGTAATTGGCATGGGAATGATGTCTCAATCAGGTGTTGCTGAAAAAATGTTTAAAACGCTTGCTCATAATCAAATTAATATTTTGGCAATTTCAACCTCTGAGATAAAAATAAGTGTTTTAATTGACAAAAAACATACTAATATTGCTGTAAAATCACTTCATGAGGTTTATAACTTATAAATAAAATCAAAATATGAGTTCAGTTGGAGAAATATTAAAAAAAAGCAGAGAGTCAAAAAAATTAGAACTATCTGAAGTTTCCAAAGAATTAATGATATCAGATGAAATTATTTTTAATCTTGAGCATGATATTAAAAATGATCACATTAATTTCGTTTTTTTATTGGGACACTTGAGATCTTATTGTAATTTTTTAGAATTGAATGATGAAGAATTAATAAATCAATTTAAAAAAGAAAACTTAAAAATATCATCAGAAAATATTGAAATTCAAAGACCTAAATTAGAGAATAATTTTTTTTTACTTTCAAACAAAATATTTTCAGCAACTCTTATACTTTTTATTATAACAACTTTTTATTTTTTATTCATACAAAATGATAACCCTTCAAGAGAATATGCAATAATACCTGATATTCCGGAAAATTTTCAAGCAGTAGTTGAAAAATCAAATTTAGATAACATAATTCAAAATACTTCAAATGAGAATGTTGATAGTTTTGATCTTAAAGATAATATAAATTTATCAAGTGCTATCGCATCTACGCCCAATGTTGAAGATAAAAGAAAACATATAGTAACACTAAAAATTCTTGATGATACTTGGATGCAGCTACGTGATAAAAATGATAATATTATTTTAAGTCAATTAATGAATAAAAATGAAGAGTACTCTTATGATTTAGATTCTAATTATTCAATTACTTCAGGTAACGCAGGACATATTTTAGTTCTCATTGATCAAAATGTAAGAGGAAAAGTTGGAAATAAAGGCCAGGTTGTAGACTCATTAATTTTAGATATTAATTTCAATAAATAGAAAATGACAAGGTATTACCAAGAAATTAAAAGAAGAAAAACGCGTGTTATTAATGTTGGAAACGTATCAATAGGTGGCGATAATCCTATAGCAGTTCAGACGATGACTAATACTCTCACCTCGGATGCAAAAGCTACATTAAATCAAATAGATAGAGTTGTCGCGCTAGGTGCTGATTTGGTCAGAGTCTCAGTTCCAGATACTGATTCAAGTACAGCTCTTAAAACAATAACAAAAGAGAGCAAAGTTCCAATAATTGCTGATATTCATTTTCATTATAAAAGAGCAATTGAAGCAGCTAAAAACGGTGCAAGTTGCTTGAGATTAAACCCAGGTAATATTGGATCTATTGAAAAAGTTAGGGAAGTTATAAAGGCCGCAAAAGACAACAACTGTTCTATTAGAATTGGTGTGAATTCTGGTAGTTTAGAAAAAAAAATACTAGAAAAATTTTCAGAACCAAATCCGGAATCATTAGTTGAAAGTGCTTTATCAAGTATAAAAGTTTTAGAAGACAATGATTTTTTAAATTTTAAAATAAGTGTAAAATCTTCAGATATTTTTATGGCTCTAAAAGCTTATGAGAGCTTAGCAGAACTATGTGATTATCCATTGCATTTAGGAATAACTGAAGCTGGAGGAAAAAGAACTGGCTCTATTAAATCATCAATAGGTATGGGTAGTTTACTTATGAGGGGTATTGGTGACACAATCAGAGTCTCTCTTTCAGATGAACCTGAAGAGGAAGTAAAAGTTGGTTATGAAATTTTAAAAAGTTTAGGTATCAGAAATAGAGGAGTAAAAATAATTTCATGCCCATCTTGTGCAAGACAGCAGTTTAAAGTAATTGAATTAGTTAAAAAACTTGAAAAATCATTGGATGATATTCAAAAACCGATTACAGTTTCTATAATTGGATGTGTTGTAAATGGCCCTGGTGAAGCTAATATGACTAATATTGGAATAACCGGAGGCGGCAATGACACACATATGATATATGTAGATGGTATAAAAAATCATATTGTCAAAGATATTGATTTAGCGCCTTATTTGGAGGATTTAATAAGAAAAAAAGTAAATGATAATAATTATAGATAAATTTTATGAAAATTAATCCAATACGAGGCACTCATGATTTATATGGCAGTGAAGTAAAAAAATTCAATAGTATTATAAAAATTGTAAGAGATACTGCAAATCAATTTTCTTTCAAAGAGTTAGTAACACCAATTTTTGAAAGCTCAAGCTTATTCAAAAAACCGCTTGGGGAAGAAAGTGACGTTGTATTAAAAGAAATGTATACTTTTCTAGATAGAAATGGTGATGAGATTACTTTAAGACCTGAGTACACTACACCAATGATAAGAGCTGCAATATCAAATGGTTTGTTAAATTCTTTACCAGTGAAATTATTTGGATATGGTCAGATGTTTAGAAGAGAAAGACCTCAGAAAGGTAGATATAGACAATTTAATCAAATTAATTTCGAAATTTTTGGATCAAATGATATTTTTGCAGATATAGAAATTATATTTTTAGCGAATAATATTATTAAAAGGATTCTTCCAAACAAAAAAATTAAACTTCATATTAATTGTTTAGGAACAAAACAAAACTTGTTAGATTATAAAAAGGTTTTAAAATCTTTTTTTAACGAAAATAAAAATTCTTTATCAAAAGAAAGTGTGGAAAAAATTGATAAAAACTCACTTAGAATTTTAGACTCTAAAAATATTGAAGATAAGAAAATTATTAATCAAGCACCTAAAATTTATGAGTTTTTATCAAAAGAAAATTTAGATAGATATGAAAAATTAAAGACAAGCTTAGTTAATTTAAATATCCCAATATTTGAAGATGTATCTCTTGTTAGAGGCTTAGACTATTATTGCGACACTGTTTTTGAATTTAAAACCAATGAAATTGGCAGTCAAGATACAATTATTGGTGGAGGAAGATATGATGGACTAATAGAAACACTTGGCGGTAAGAATATTTCAGGAATTGGTTGGGCTGGAGGCATTGAAAGATTGATGTTACTAATGGATGATGTGGTTGAGAGAGATAATTCTATTCACTTAGCAATTTTAAATTCAAAATTTTTAGATTATGCAGTTACACTCTATAATTATTTAATTGAAAATGATTATGCAATTTATTGGAATTATAAATATAATTTAAAAAAATCTCTTTCCATTGCAAATAATAATAAAGCAAAATTTATTATTATTATTGGTGACAACGAACATTTCAATAATAATTTTACAGTTAAAAATCTAGAGAATGGAAATCAAAAAACATGTAATTTGAATGATATTTTGGAATTTATCAAATGATAAATATTGAAAAACAGTTTGAAAATATTGAAAAAAAATTCAAAGAAATTGAACATAATTTAAATAATCAATTAGATATTGGGACAGATAAATTAGTAAAATTAAATAAAGAATATGCTGAATTAACGCCGATTGTTGATACTATAAAAAAATATAAAAATGATAAAAATGAAATAAACGAATTATATAAATTGCTAGAGGATGAAGATAATTCCATAAGAGAAATTGCAGACAAAGAATTAAAAGATAAAAAAAAATCAATAAAATCTCTTGAGAATACGTTGATGAAGTTACTCATTCCAAAAGATGAGAATGATAAAAAAAATTCTATTTTAGAAATTAGAGCAGGTACTGGTGGTGATGAAGCATCTTTATTTGCAGCTGATTTATTTACTATGTATCAAAAATTTTCTGATTTAAATGATTGGAAATTTGAAATTTTATCTATTTCAGAAACTGGTTTAAAAGGAATAAAAGAAGTAATTTGTAATATTTCAGGTTATAATGTTTTCTCAAAACTTAAATTTGAGTCAGGTGTGCATAGAGTTCAAAGAGTACCTACAACTGAGAGCAGTGGAAGAGTCCATACATCTGCTGCGACTGTAGCAGTTTTACCTGAAGCAGAGGAAGTTGACATTAATATTGAGGAAAAAGATTTAAGAATTGATGTTTTTAGATCGAGTGGCCCTGGTGGCCAATCAGTCAATACAACAGATAGTGCTGTCAGAATTACACATATTCCTTCAGGCATTGTGGTATCCCAGCAAGATGAAAAATCCCAACACAAAAATAAAGCTAAAGCATTGAAAATCTTGAGATCTAGAATTTTAGATAATGAAATTCAAGAGAAAAACAAACAAAGATCACTAGATAGAAAAAATCAAGTTGGCACTGGCGATCGCTCTGAAAGAATTAGAACTTATAATTTTCCTCAAGGAAGAGTATCCGATCATAGAATTAATTTGACTTTGTATAATCTAAATGAAATTTTAGAGGGAAATCTTATAGAATTAATTAATCCCTTAATTGCTAATGAAGAGTCATCTAAGCTAGCAGAATTAGAAAAATGAAAGATTTGATAAATATTAATTTAAATAAATTAAAAAAGGCTAACATTCCAAATCCTGAGATTGACCTGAGAGTCATTATTAGTTCAACAAAAAAAATAAAAAATGAATTTTTAATTAGAACCATTGATAGTAAAGACATTGATATTAAAAAATTTAATAGTTTTATTAATAGAAGATTACAAAATGAACCAATTTCGAAAATTATTAACAAAAAAAATTTTTGGAAAGATGATTTTTATGTTGATACAAATGTTTTAGACCCAAGGCCAGAAACAGAGGGTATAATTGAAGCATCTATAGATTTATATAAAAATAAAGAAAAAGAACTAAAAATACTTGACATCGGAACAGGCTCTGGAGCAATTTCTATTTCTCTGGTAAGAGAATTTAAAAATGCAAAAATTCTTGCAACAGATATTTCAGAAAATGCTATAAAAATTGCAAAAAAAAACATCTTTAAAAAAAAATTACAAAATAATATCAAAATAAAAAAAATCCCCTTAAATGAAATAAAGTCTTCTTTTGATCTTATAGTATCTAACCCTCCTTATCTTTCTGAATTAGAATATCAATATGTATCAAAAGATATCAAAAATTATGAACCTAAAATTGCCTTATGTGCTGGTCGTGATGGGCTGGAATTTTATAGGGAATTGGCCAAGAATGTTTATAAATTAATAAAAAAAAATGGATTTTTATTAATTGAAATTGGAGAAAACCAGCTGGATGAATGCTTAAATATTTTTCAAAACTCTAAACTCAAATTTGAAAAAAAAATGCAAGATTTACAAAAAAAAGATAGAATTTTGTTGTTTTCAAAGTTATAGAATACATATAATTAAGAAAATTATAATTTAAATATTTAGAATTAAATTAAATTTTTTTCACATAAACTATACTATGTACTCTAAGAAAAACGGTCGTATGACCTTTAAATCGAATAGAAGGCCTAATTATAAAAGAAATAATAATTATGGTAATAAAGGAAGAAATAAAGGTAATATTACTCAACAGTATAATAAATATTTAAAACTGGCAAAGGACTCATCTAGTTCAGGTGATAGAATTCAGGCTGAGTATTATTATCAATTTACTGATCATTATTTTAGATTAATGCAAGAATTGGGAATAACTCTAGAGGAGCAGGATACTAATCAAGAATCAAGAGAAGTTCCCAGTGATAGCTTATCTAAGGTATCCAAAGAATTAACTGATGATAGAAATATTGTGATTGATAATAATGAAACTGATGAATCAAAAGAAATTGAAGATGATCAATCGATAGTATCCGTTCCTTTTATTTCAGAACCAATAAAAAAAAAACGAACTAAAACATCCAAATAATTATTCAAAAAGTGAATTAAGGTGATTTGCTAAGATAATTTTGTATCCTTTTTGAAATTTTTTTAATTCATCACCCTTCAATATTTTGCCCGAAGGAAGCTTTAAGGTTAATGGATTAATTTGTTTGTTTTGATAAATAATTTCATAATGCAGATGTGGTCCTGTAGACATACCAGTACTACCAACATAGCCAATTATCTCGCCTTGATTTACTCTAGCACCTTTTCTAATACCTTTTTTAAAACCACTAAGGTGTCCATAAGCAGTTTTATATTCATTGTTGTGTCTTATTCTAATATATTTTCCATATCCTCCATTGATACCTGCATATTCAATTATTCCATTACCTCCTGCATATACAGGTGTGCCCGTAGGTGCAGCAAAATCTATACCTTTATGCATTTTTGTATAACCTAAAATAGGATGTGTGCGCATACCAAAATTGGAAGATAGTTTTGCTCCATCAATAGGCGTTTTAAGTAAAGACTTTTTAACATTTTTTCCTTCTTTATTATAGTAGTCTACAAAACCATCTTCATTTACAAACTTAAAATATTCTAAAACATTTTTATTAATTGTAATTTTTGCATACTCAATATCACCAAATGAATTGACAGGTTTTTCATCGACATATATTTTTTGATAGGAAATGGAAACAATTGTATTTTTTTTTATATCTCTTTGAAAATCTAAATCAAAACTAAATAATTGAATCAAGTCAATTAATATTTCATTGGGAACATTATTTTTTATTCCATCTGCGTATAAAGAATTTGAAATTGAATATTCCTTAGACTCAATATCAAAGTATGTTTTTAATTCCTCAATTTTTACCTGAATTTCATCATTTAAATAAACTACTAAATTACTTTTGAAATCTAAATCAAATAATATTTTGCTTAAATTATTCCTAAAATCTAAAAAGAAGGTGATCTTTTGATTTACCTTTAAATTTCTTAAATTAAATTTCTCATTTATGGAATTTATTAATTCAAATTTCTTTTGATTATCTAAGTTAAAATTATCTAAAATTTTAGAGAATGTTTGACCTTTTTTAACAAAAATAATTTTTTCTTGATACTTCTCAACTTCTTTAACCTCAACATTCTTTTGTGCTGATGATGATTTATTTTGTTGATTATCTAGTAAATTATTTTTTAAAGTTGTTTTATTTTCATTCTCTATAGTTTTTTTTACAACATAATTTTTTTCAAAATTTAGTTTGTTGAAATTGGAAATAAAAATAAAAAAACCTAAAAATATAAATAAAATAAATGTTAAGTTTTTAATATTAAAAACATAAATCATAAATATTTAGAATTAAAATATATTAATGGTTTATAGTTATTGAACAAGACATTTAATACTTTGCAAACAAAAATTATATGATCTCCTTTTTTTATTTGTTCAATTATTGAACATTCAAGATTAGCTACACATTTTTTTATAATTATATTACCATTTTTAGAAATTTCATAATTTAATGAGTTCCATAAAGGATTTTTTTTCGCAAAATTTTCAGATAATTTTTTTTGTTTTTTACTCAAAATATTGATTGAAATATTTTTTGTTTTTTTAAAAATATTTAATTTAGATGATTTAATATCAAGAGAATATAATACAAGTGGTGGAGATAAAGATAAAGAGCTAAAAGAATTAATTGTTTTACCATAAAACTTAGAGTCTACAATTGTCGTAACAACAGTTACCCCAGTTGAAAATTTTGATAATGTTAATTTAAAGTGTTTATTGTTAATTTTTTTCATAAATCTTTTTGCATAAATATTGAATCAATCCATTTACCTTTTTTAAATCCTATTTTTTTAAGTAAACCAACTTTTTTAAAACCAAGTTTTTTGTGTAATTTTACTGATACTTTACTATCTATACTTCCAATAACAGCAACTATTTTTTTTATATTTTTATTTTTTTTAGAATTAACAATTAATTTTGAAAGAAGTTTTGCACCTATACCTCTTCCTAAATAATCTTTATGCAAATAAATTGTATTTTCAAATGAATATTTATAACCACTTTTTTCTCTAAATGAATTTAAATAAGCTAAACCAACTACTACTTCATCTTCGATTGCAAGGATATATGGTAAATTATTTGAAACTATAATTTTGTAATTTTTATAAAATTTACTGAAAGTTAAAACACGTTCCTCAAAATTAGAAAATGAGTATTTAATATAATAATTATATATTTTATGAGCTGCTTTTAAATTTTTTACTGATATTCTTGAAGTTTTTAGTTTCATTAATTGTTTTTTATAGATTTATTTTTAATTTAGAATAAGAAATTAACTATAGGGTGCGTAGCTCAGCGGTAGAGCACTGCCTCGACACGGCAGGGGTC
>CETH01088313.1_pt1 | contig 13200 bp, 12 predicted proteins | sample 361461 | NCBI WGS metagenome assembly CETH01 (sample SAMEA2622695, study PRJEB7988) | marine metagenome | isolation source: saline water (ENVO:00002010), including
CAAAATTCCATATTTGATCATAATACTGTAAAGTTAAATCTTGAGGGTAGAAAGTGGGTTCACTAGTAATTAATTCACTAGGCTTTTTAAATGATGAAATAAGTGTCCAATAAATTGGAAAAATAATTATTACGACTAAAGTATAATTGATTACATAATACCAATACCAGTCTGATGAGTAACGTTTCATTTAGTAATTTTTCCTAAATAAACGCAATTGAATTACCGTAAGGACAAAAAGAATTATCATGATAACAACACCTAGAGATGCGGCTGGTCCTAATTTGAAGTAATCAAAGCCCATATCAACAGTATGCATCACAAGAGTTTTGGTTGCATTTGATGGACCTCCTCTAGTCATAATAACGAATTGTTCATATGCCTGAATTGATCCTGCAATAGAAAGAATTAATGCAAGGGCAATAGATGGTCTTAGTAGTGGAAGTGTGACATGCCATATTGTTTGCCAACGTGATGCTCCCATTAATTTGGATGCTTCATAAAAATCATCACGAATGGCTTGTAAACCTGCAATAAGTATAATCATTTGAATACCAGAGAATTTCCATGTAACCATTGCATTAACAGCCCACATCGATGATGTGCCCGTTTTCCACACATTAAGATTTTTCTTTTCTCCTCCAAATCCAAAAAATTCTAAAGCATAAATAATCACACCGTACATTTCACTGTAGAGCCATAACCAAACATAACTTGCAGTAGCAAATGACATAACAACAGGTAAAAAATATATACTTCTAAAAAAAGTAGTGCCCCATGCTTTAGCGTTGCAAAGTAAAGCTGTGCCAATAGCTACAACAAATAACATTGGAGTAACTGTTAATGTGTACACAAAAGTAAATTTTAAAGACTCCCAAAATCGTTCATCTTGCAACATCCATATATAATTATCGAGACCTACCCACTTTGGCTTTCCAAATAAAGGCCATTTGTGAAATGACATCCAAAAAGAATTTCCTAAAGGATAGAGAAAGAATACTGCAAGTAAAAGTAATGCAGGCAAAACCATTAACAGACCAACAATTTGTTCTTTGTGTAATCTAGTCATAGATTTTGCCTACAATAATTAAGTATTAATGGCCAGCATCAATTATTTTTTGCATGATAGCATTTTGTTCATCAAGAACAGTCTGCACATCTTCCCCAGCAAAAATTCGTTGATTAGCTACTTGCCATGGATCCATCAACTCTTGATACACAGTAGTATAAGGAACATCACCTACAGTTGATGCGTTAGCAAATACCATATGATCGTCAGTTAAATATGGGTTACCATCAAACAAGTCAGAACGAATAGGTATACCACCATTTTTGGTATAAACTTCAATTTGACCTGCTTCCGATAAAACATATTCAATGTATTCAAGAGCTGCATCTTTGGCACCAGTTGTAACTGGAATTGCAATTAAATCACCACCAATAAATGCTGAATTTCTTGAACCATCACTTCCCATAAATGCTGTAAAACCTGCATCAACTTTTTCAGTATGATCTTTGACAACATTAATCATAAAGTTTCCTGTACCTATCATAGCAATATCACCAGCTAAGAAGCCATCTTGTTTATCTGGCCAATCCCAAACATCAACGTTTTCTGGAACACAACCTATATTTTTCAAGTTTTGATAGTGAGTAAACCATTCGGCAGTTTTAGGATGATTTAACTCAGCAGTTTTACCATCTTTACTTACCCATGAACCACCATTAGCCCAAGCAACAGGCATACCAGTAAAGATCATACCACCATAACTTTTTGAAGGCCAAGCCATCATTAGTTGTCCTCTTGCAGCAAAGTCTTCACACATGCTTGTCATCTCTGCCCAATCCTTTGGTGGATTTGGCATAAGCTTTTTATTATAAACATAGCCTGAAACATCTGCAGCATTAGGTGCAGCAAAGTGTGTGCCATCATAAGATCCTAAGGCTAACATCGGAGCATTTAATTGATCATAATATGGTTGAGACTTTAAAAAGTCAGTCATATCTTCTAATGCTCCTATTGCTGCATAGTAAGGAACGTTAATTAAATCGATATTTGCCACATCCACTCTCTCTCCTGCAGCAAGAGCAGCTGTAAATTTAACTTGAAAATCAGCATGCCCAATAAGATTATTTACAGCTACGATATCTTTTCCTTCATCAGCCATTTTTTTGTTAAAACCTTCAACCATCCAATCTGACCATCCACCTCTACTCCAGATAATTAATTCTTCTGAAAAAGAAGTTTTAGATATTGATACAAAAGTAAAAGTTACTAAAAAAATTTTTATTAGAAATTTCATAATACCTCCCAATATTAAGTAAAAATTTACTAAATAGTAAATAAAAAAATAAAAAAAACAACATAACAAAAATTTTTTTTTTGTATTAATTGATAAGAATTTAGGATAATTTAAAAAAAATATATATTATATATAAATAACTTATATATTAGGTTTTTATTGAGGTTTTTATTGAAGTTTTTTTATTTATTAAAATCATAGCAACACCAGATATAATTATTGCACCACCAAAATAAGCATAATTATTAGGAGTTTCATTAAGAATAAATATAGATGTTAACAAGCCTGTTACTGGAAATAATAGCAAAACACTCATTACATTGTTTACAGGATTTCTTGAAAGAACACTGTACCAACAACTATAACCTATAACATTCATTCCTACTGCCAAATAAACAACTATCATCCAAGCTTCTGGTGTAGCATTATTTATATAACCAAAGGTATTACCCTCAATAAAGTATGAAGCAATAATACACTGAGGGCCTGAAAAAATTCCTAGCCAGGCTGTTAATGCCAAACCTCCAATTTTTTCAGATACATCTTTGGCAAAAACTTGAGCTAGAGACCATAAAAATGCTCCGGAAAGTATAAGTACTACACCAATTAATTTTCCTTCTAAATTAGGATTACCACTTAGTATTGCTATACCAACAAATGCAATAATTAGTCCGATTATATTTTTAAGAGGAACTTTTTCTCCTAGCAAAAAATAAGCAATTAAAATACCAAAAGGAATTTCTGCTTGAACAAAAAGAGTTGCTGATGCACCATCAAGTATTTTTAATCCATAAAAACTTAATGAATATTGAATTGTGCCACCAATAATTGAGATAACAAACATTTGTTTAATAAATTTTTTTGGAAAAGGAAAAAAATAACACATTATCAAACCAGATAAGGACCAGCGTAAACCATTCAATAGTATTGGGGGGAATGACTCCATTGCAGGTTTCGCTATTACAAAACCAAAACCTAACAGGCATGGAACTAAAATTGCTAAAAAAATATCTTTATGAGACAAATTAATTATACGAAAGGAATATTACAAAGAATTCCAGTTTTAGTTTTATTATTAATTGTTAATTCAACTTCTGTATCTAATTCAAAATAAGGTTTATCTATCATAACTATACCAATAACCTGTTTAAATGTAGGGCTATACACACCTGAACGTAACTCCCCGACTCTTTTAGAGTTTATTCTAACTTCAATCGCTTTCGATACCGTAATTTCATTAAAATCAATTTTTATGCCCATTAATTTTTTAGACACACCTTTTGATTTTATTTCTTTAAGTTTTTCTTTACCAAGAAATTTAATATCATTCTCAAGATTAACATATTTATCAAAACCACATTCAAGAGGATTGTCATTTAAATCAAAGTCATTACCGTAAGACAATAGTGCACTTTCTATTCTTTCAATTAAATGTGGACAACCAGGTTTAACATTGAATTCTTTTCCAATTTCAAAAAGATAATCATATAATTCCAATCCTGATTTTGTATTTTCAACATAAATTTCATATCCTCCTTGTTTGGACCAACCACTTCTTGCTATTAAATGTTTAGACCCTTTAAAATCAAAATAATCAAATCCAAAAAATTTTAGTTCCGTAATAGATTTACCAAAAACTTTTTCCATTAAAGGAAAAGACTTAGGACCTTGAACAGCCATAATATTAACATTTGGTTCTATAATTTTAACATTATAATTTTTTCCAATCGCTAGTCCTTTGGCAAATAATATTACATCTGAGTCTGCTATAGATAACCACCATTTGTTTTTATTAAGCCTAAGTACAACTGGATCATTTATTAAACCACCCTGATCATCAATTATAGGACAGTAATAACATCTACCATCTTTTGATTTTGATAAATCTCTACAAGTCATTAACTGCACAAGTTCTGCTGAGTCTTCACCAGAAATTTCAACTTGCCGTTCTGCCGCAACATCCCATATCTGTACATTTTTTTTTAAATGAAAATAAGAGTCTTCTAATGAGTCTTCAAATGCTGCAGGTAGTAACATGTGATTATAGGTTGTGTAAGCAGTCACACCCTGTTTTTCTATTCTAGAAGTATACGGTGTTGATCGAAGTCTTTTCGCTTTTGATATCTTTATAGAACTCATATTTATAGTTTTCCTTAAATATTTCGTCAGATCAAGTCTACAATTATCTATTAATGCAAAAGAAAATATCAATTTTACAACCTTTGATGATAAAACGAATATATGTCTGATTTATTAGAAAGAAAAAGTGTTAGAAAAGTAAAGAATTTTTTAGCTGAATTCGATAGCTCCATAGAGCTTATAGTACTCGAAGAAACTGCAAGAACTGCCAATGACGCTGCACAATCTCTTAATCAGAGTGTTGGATCTATTGTTAAGAGTTTGCTCTTTAAAGACTCTGAAAGCAACTATCACTTGTGTCTTGTATCAGGTGATAAATTTGCATCTATTGAGAGAATTTCTCAAATTGTTGGCTTAAAGATTGAAAAAGCAAATGCTGATGAATGTAAAAAAATAACAGGTTTCAGTATTGGAGGTGTGGCACCAATAGCACACAATATAATGCCAAAAAGTATTCTAATTGATAGTAATTTATCAAAATATGATAAAATATTTGCTGCAGCAGGTCACCCTCACGTTGTATTTGGAATTTCTTTTAATTTGCTTTGTGCAATTACTAAAGGAGTGGAATATAATAACATTACTCAATAATTGAACTATTTATCAACTTAATTGTAGCGAATTGATTAGATATAATCTAATGGCCACCCTGCATAAAAAAAATGACTGAAAAAATAAGAAATATCGCAATAATCGCGCACGTTGATCATGGCAAAACTACCTTGATAGACAATATCATGAAGCAAAGTGGTAGTTTTAGAGAAAATCAATCAATTGACGAGCGTTTAATGGACTCTGGTGATTTAGAAAAAGAAAGAGGTATTACTATTTTAGCAAAACCTACTTCAGTCATGTGGAAGGATACTCGCATTAATATTATTGACACACCTGGTCATGCTGATTTTGGTGGGGAGGTTGAAAGAGTATTAGGAATGGCAGAAGGTGTAATATTGTTAATAGATGCTGCAGAGGGTCCAATGCCACAAACAAAATTTGTATTAGGAAAAGCCCTCAAGCAAGGTTTAAAACCTATAGTAGTTATTAATAAAATTGATAGGAGCGATGGAAGACCAGAGGAAGTTGTTAATGAAGTCTTTGATCTTTTTGTAGCACTTGATGCGAATGATGAACAGTTAGATTTTCCTATATTATATGCTTCAGGGAGAGATGGTTGGTGCACAAAAGAATTAGATGATCCTAGAGAAAATTTGCACCCCTTGCTTAATTTAGTTTTAGAATATGTCTCACCCCCAGATGTTGATTTAAATAAACCATTTGCAATGTTAGCTACTCTCTTAGACTCAGATCCTTTTTTAGGTAGATGTTTAGTTGGTAGAGTTGAACAAGGAAGTACAAAAGTGAATTCAAATGTTCATGCTTTAAACTTAGATAAAAAAATTATTGAAAAAGGCAGGACGACTAAATTATTTAGATTTGAAAGTAATAATAAAATTCCAGTAGAAAAAGTTCAAGCAGGTGATATCATTTGTATAGCTGGATTAAAAGATGCATCTGTTTCTGATACAATATGTGATCCTGATGTAATTACTCCACTAGCATCGACACCTATTGATCCTCCTACAATGTCAATTACGATTACTGTAAATACTTCTCCCCTTGCTGGTTTAGATGGTTCTAAAGTTACATCAACAATGATACGTCAAAGACTTATGGATGAAGCAGAATCAAACGTGGCGATTACTTTTATGGAAAATATTAACAAAGACTCTTTTGAAATAGGAGGTAGAGGAGAATTACAATTAGGTGTTCTAATAGAAACTATGCGTCGTGAAGGATTTGAAATGTCTGTTTCCAGGCCACGAGTAATTTATAAAGAAGATGATCAAGGAAATAAATTAGAGCCAATGGAAGACGTAACAATTGATGTTGATGAAGAATTTTCAAGCGCTGTAATAGATAGCATGAACAAAAGAAAAGCAGAAATGCTTGATATGAAAAATGTTGGATCTGATAAAACTAGAATATTGTTTAGGGTGCCATCAAGGGGTCTTATAGGTTATCAGAGTACTTTCTTAACGCAAACGAAAGGTACAGGGGTACTTAATAGGATATTTCATTCTTATGATCTTCATAAAGGTCAATTTGCTGGAAGAAGAACTGGGGTATTAATAGCAACTGATAATGGTACAGCTGTAGCCTTTGCATTATGGAAATTGCAAGACAGAGGCCCGATGTTTATTGATCCCCAAACAAATGTATATCAAGGAATGATTGTTGGTGAACATACAAGAGAAAATGATCTAGATGTTAATGTGCTTAAAGGAAAACAACTCACTAACGTAAGAGCTTCAGGAACTGATGAAGCGGTAACTCTTATGCCACCAAGAAAAATGTCATTGGAACAAATGATAGCATATATCAAGGAAGATGAATTATTAGAAGTGACACCAAAAAATTTAAGATTAAGAAAAAGATTTCTCATACCTCATGAAAGAAAAAAAGCATCTTAATGTTTTATGTAAAGAAAAGTTTATTAATGCCCTCTATTTATAATATCTCTTGTTCTACTCTCTGACCTAATATTGCCAACTTTATATTCTCTATAAATTATAAATAGACCAGATAATGAAATTATAAGAGATCCTAAAATCTCATACACATCAGGTATATCATTAAAAAATAAATAACCTAAAATAAAACCTGCAATTAGTTGAAAATATTGAAGAGGTGCAAAGATACTAGATTCTAATGTTTTTGATGCAGCACTTATACATAAGCCTCCTGTACCTGCAATAATCCCACAAATGATAAAAATATATATATCTGAATCTTTTACAGGAACATAACTATTAATTGTTATCAAGCCACTTAAAATTAAACCAGACAAAAAACCATAAAAAGCAAAGGCAATAGATGATTGATTATTTGCATACATCCTAATTAGTAAAACGTTAACAGCAAGTATTATTGCGCCTATAAACAAAAGAAATAAACTAAGAGTAAAATGTATAGTTCCTGGTCTGGTAACAACTAAGACGCCTACAAAACCAATTATTACAGCAGATATTCTTCTTGGACCTACTTTTTCTTTTAAAATAAAATATGAAAAAAAAGTCAAAATAAGAGGCGTACTAAATAAAATCGGATATATTTCACTAAAAGCATGTTCTTTGAAAGAATTAATAATTATTGCCGCACAAATTAATCCCAGAACACCTCTGAGAAGTTGAATGTGCACCTTGTTATTTATTAAAACATGCCATCCACTAATAAATTGAAGAGCTATTGAAATAGGAATTAAACTAAAAAGACAAATATAAAAATTAATCTCTAAAACTGGATAATCATGAACTAAATATTTTTTTATAATTGAGTCAAGAAAAACAAATATTGTGTATCCAAGAAAACCAAAAAAAATTCCTACATAATTAGTAATCATCTAAAAAACTTAATACTATTTTGAAGATAAATTAAATAAAATTACTTCATTTTTTGTACCTAAACGCATCTTTGGTCCCCATGGTCCAGACCCAGAGGAAATATAGAGGTATGAATTTTTAAATTTATGAAGATTATATTTAAATTTAAATTGCATACGAACAAAATAATTAAAAGGAAATATTTGACCATTATGAGTATGTCCAGATAACATTAGATCAACATTTTCATAAATGTCGGTCCAAATTGAAGGTTTGTGAACTAATAACAAATTATATTTATCTTTACTAAGGTTTGCATCAAAAATCTCTATTTGTTTATTTTTTGTTATATTATCATCAATACCGATAATATTTATATCATCAAAAAAATGAGATTTATTCGAAATATGACTGATATTATATTTTTTTAAATTTAAAATAAATTCTTTTGAATTCTTAATGTAGTATTCATGGTTACCAGTGACGAAATATATTGGACAATTAAATTTATTAAAATGTTTTAGAGAATTCATTGATACTGATGAAGAATCAACTAAATCTCCTCCAATTAAAATAAAATCAAACTTAAAATTATTAATTTTTGATATTATTTTTAATAAATGTTTTTCACTGTTAGAACCTAAATGAATATCACTAGTAAAAATAAATGATTTATTTTTTTTAATTTTACTTGAAGTAATATTAATTTCTTTAGAGAAAATAACATTACCAAAATAAAAGGATATTAAGGCTGTTATAAAAATTAAAAACAAAGATAATATTCCTAATTGATATGAGTAATTAGGAGTAAACATACTAACAAAGTAAAAAATTGTTACTATCCAAAAACTTAGAAAACCAATACCCATTCCCTCATAAATTATGAAACGAAGAGGTTTGAGTGAAGCATATGAGCGGAAATAAAATATTATTAAAACAGAAATTATAATTGTGTAATAAAAAGAAGTTCTTCTATTTGCTATCTCATTAAAAATTAATTCATTTATAATTTCAAATGGATAAACATAGATAAAATAGGTCACACAAAAAACAACAACATAAAAGAGACTATTTTGAAAAATTTTATTCATTAAATTTTTTAATTAAATTATCTTAAAAAAATAAAAGATTGAGAATATTAATAATAATATAGCTATCCATATACTTAAATTTGAAATGAATGTTTTTAAATTTTGATTGGTCTTAATAAAAGCTGGAAGAACCAACAACAAAACTCCTAACATATAAATTAAGGGAATGAACTTACTCATGATGAAGAATTAATAATCTTTTTCAATTAGCTCACTAACAAGAAGATCCCCATAGCCCTTTTCTATTGCGGAGTTATAAAAATTCATAGCTATTTTAGATAATTGTTCGGCATTATTAGATTTTTTAAGTAAATCATTGATGTATGTTAAATCTTTTAGAGTATTGTTAACAGAAAAAACATATCCTTTAAAATCACCTTGAAGCGCTTTATCAGATATTCTTTTAAATGCACCAGAATTACCTGATCCTAATTTTGCAACATCACACAATAGATTAATATCAATATTAAGTTGTTTCGCAGATCTAAAAAATTCAATAACTGTCGTTGTTGTTAATAATGATAAAAAATTGGATAATAATTTTGCTTGTGCAGCTTTTTCTACAGATCCAAAATTAAAAACATTTTGGCAAAATGAATTTAGATATTTTCTTGAATTTTCAAAATGATTGATATCTCCACCCCAAATTCCCCCAAGTTTACCTTCGTCACTCTGTACGGGTCCACCCATAACTGGATTTACAGTATAAATAATATTATTAGATTTGAAAATTGCTTGCATCATTTTAGTGCCATTTTTATCATGAGTGGTTAGATCAATTATTAGTAATTTTTCTTTAATTAAAGGTGAAATTTCTTTGGCTATTTTTAGAGCTATAGGTGTGTTAGTTACACACATCATTAAACAATTTAAATTTTGTTTTATTAAATCAATATAATTATTAACTTCTATTGCTCCTTTTTTAATAAGACTGTCAATCGGTTTTCTATTCTTATGAGCAATAACATAAACACTATGTTCATTTAATAAGTTTTTGGCCATACCATAACCCATATAACCAGCTCCAATAAATCCAACTTTTTTTTTATTCATTTTTATAATTATTATTATTATTGAATATAGAAAATATTAAAAGAACAAATAATAAAGGTAAACAAATTAAATTAAGAGTCTTCCAGCTAGTTGCAAATAAAAGGATACCAGCAGATAAAGCGCCTAGAGATTGAGATGAAAATACTACAAAATCATTTAGACCCTGGGCTAAAAACTTATCTTCTTTGTTGTATGAAATTACTAAAAGACTTGTACCTGATACAAATAAAAAATTCCAACCAACACCTAAAAGAACAAGACCTAACATATAGGCATAGTAATTCTTAAAGAGAAAATGTATAAAAATAGTTGCAAACATAATAATTATACCTGAAAAAATTATTTTTTTATGTCCAAACTTTTTTATTAAATCTCCGGTAACAAGTGATGGCAAAAACATTCCGACTACATGCATTTGAAGTACTATACCTGTAGCAAAAATTGTAAAACCTTGCATATTGTGCATTGAAATAGGTGTTGCTGTCATAAGAGTACTCATAGTTGTATACCCTACTCCAGCACTTAGAATGGATAATTGGATGTTTTTATTTGATAATAATTCTGTAATAGATTTTTTTGATTGGACTTTTTCTAAATCAATTTTTTCTTCATTTTTATAAAAAATAAAAAAGAAAAAAGGGATTATTGTTAGAATAGACATTGCTAAGTATGAACCAACATAGGTAGTGTAGTGAAAGTCTTTAGTATAAGAAACTATATTTGCTCCTAATAAAGATGCCACGATTCCTAACAAAAGAATTAAAGATATAGCTTTTGGTATATTAGAACTTTTAACTGACTCAGTTGCCGCAAAACGGTATTGCTGAGCAAAAGAAACAGACAAACCTATTGATAAATTAGCTAAACAAAATAAAGGAAAATTATTTAAAAAAATTGCATAAGCACAAATCAATGAAAAAAAACTATTAATTATTGATGCCACTGAAAATCCAAATCTCCTTCCTTTTACTTGCATTATTTTTGAGGCAATCAATGAACCAATAGCTGTACCAACTATCATTAAAGCAGTCGGGAATGTTGCTAAATAATTAATATTAGTCATAGAAGAACCTATGATTCCACTTAGTAAGACGCTTACAACTGGTGAAGTAAAAGAAAATATCTGACCTATTGATAAAATAAATAAATTTCTATTTACCATTGATATCTATTATATTTTAAAATTAATTACTCAAATGAATAAATTAAATAAAATTCAATGGATATTTATAATTTTTTTTAATAGTTCGAAGAGATATGTGTGATGACATATTGGTACACTCAATTTCTTTAATTAATTTTTGTTGAAATTTATCATATTCTTCAATGGATGGTGAAAGGATTGTTATTTGATAATCAATATTAGTTCCCGTGAGTCTATGTACTTCTATAATGTTTTGATATTTAGTAACAACCTGTTCAAAATTTTTTAACCATTCATCAGTATGGTTCTGGATTGAAATAGATAAAAAAACTGTAATTGGTAAATTAATTTTTTTATTATCAATGATTATAGATTTTGATTTTATTATTTTTTCCTCTTCAAGTTTTTTAATTCTATTCCAGCAAGCTGTATTTGATAAACCAACTTTTTTAGAAAGTTCTGTTAATGGCTGAGAAGAATTTTTTTGAAGTTCTTCTAATATTTTTTTATCGATATTATCCATTCTTAAATACATAAAATAAATAGAATATTTTTCCTATTTATATATATTTAATAGAATTTATGAGAAAAATATACTTTTTTTATTAATTTTTTAAAAAAAAATTCTATAAAAACTGACGGTATTTGATTTTCAGATTGTACACCGTTTAAACAAAATTAGTACTAAGGAGAAAGGATTTTTTATGACTACAAAATCTTTGCATCCAGAGACATTGGCTCTACATGGCGGATCTTATAGAAAAGATAGTGCAACAAATTCTGTTGCTGTGCCTATTTATCAAACAACTAGCTATGAATTTAATAGTCAGGAACACGCAAATAATTTATTTACTCTAAAAGAATTAGGTAATATTTATACTCGTATAATGAACCCTACTACAGCGGTTCTAGAAGAAAGAATAGCTCAGTTGGAAGGTGGTTTAGCAGCTTTAGCAGTTTCTTCAGGCCAGGCAGCCTCTGCTTTTGCTATACAAAACTTATGTCAAGCAGGAGATAACATAGTTTCATCAACTGACTTATATGGAGGAACTTGGAATCAATTTGCAAATACTTTCAAGCAATTAGGTATTGAAGTCAGATTTGCAGATCCACAAGACCCTAATTCTTTCATAAAATTATCTGATACTAAAACAAGAGCATTTTATGCAGAAACACTTCCAAATCCTAAACTTAATGTTTTTCCTATTGAAGAAGTAGCTGAACTTGGGAAAAAAATTGGGATACCGCTAATTATTGATAACACTGCCGCACCAATTACTTGTAAACCTATTAAACATGGTGCTGCAATTGTTGTTCATTCATTAACAAAATGGATTGGGGGGCATGGAACTTCTATAGGTGGCATTATTATAGATGGTGGTAATTTTAATTGGACTCAGTTTCCTGATCGTCAACCATTATTTAATCAACCAGATCCTAATTATTGGGGTTGGGTATTAGGTAAAGTTGTTCCAGAAGTACTAGGTGCAAATATTACTTACGCTGTAAGAGCAAGATTTGTACTTTTAAGAGATTTAGGTGCAGCTCTCTCTCCTACTAATTCTTTTAATTTTATTCAAGGTTTAGAAACTCTTCCCCTTCGATTTAAACAACATCAAGATAATGCAGAAAAAGTTGCTGATTATTTGACAAGTAAAAAAAATGTCAAACGTGTAATTCATCCTAAATATCAATCAGGAATTAATAAAGATAGATCTGAAAAGTATCTTGAAAATGGATCTGGTCCACTAGTTGGCTTTGAATTAGATGGTGGTATTGAAGCAGGAAAAGCATTTATTGATAATCTAGAATTAGTATATCATGTTGCTAATATAGGTGATGCAAGAACACTAGCTATCCATCCTGCTTCAACTACTCATTCTCAATTGAGTATTGAAGATCAATTAAGGGCAGGAGTAACTCCTGAATATGTAAGATTATCTGTTGGAATAGAGCATATAGAAGATATCATTAGTGATATAGATCAAGCAATTGATAAAGCTCTAGAAAAAGTTAAGAACGTGGCATAACTCCTTGTATTTGTAATATCTCGTTCTTGAAATAAAGGGTAGATTTCTACCCTTTATTTT
>CETH01443704.1_pt1 | contig 13197 bp, 8 predicted proteins | sample 361461 | NCBI WGS metagenome assembly CETH01 (sample SAMEA2622695, study PRJEB7988) | marine metagenome | isolation source: saline water (ENVO:00002010), including
ATTCTTCTAATTCATCCAAATCACTTAATTTTTTTACTTCATCAGATTTTTTTTTTAGTATTGGTTTTTCTCCACTTTTACTGGAAGCTTCATCTTTTACACTTAATTCTTCTTTTTCAGGAGTACCATCTGGTGTTTCACCTTTTTCTTCTGGAGGTCTAGGTCCATCATGTTTTCTTTCTTTGGATTCATCTACGGGTTCTTTTTCGGGTTCTTTTTTCTTTTTACGTCTTCTTCTTTTTACTTGTCTTTTATTTACAACTTTAACATCATGTTTTAAAATTTCACCTTCTTCATGTGTATGAAAATAATCATTTATATAATTTTTATGTTGATTAATATATATTTTTTCACCCAATGATTCACCATTAAACCCAACATTATTTACTACATCAATGTAAGTTATATTATATTTTTTTTGTCTAATTTGATATAATATAGGTAATATTTTATCTAAATAAATTTCAATAGATTCAGTTAATGAATGTTTTGTACTGTCTTTTTCATATAATTTAACACTCTTATTAAAATCATTAATATGTTTATTTAATATTTCTTGCATATCTTTAATAAAATTTTCTCTTTTAATTCTATTTATTTCACCAGTTTCTTCATCTTCTATTCTAACAAAATTAATATTATCATCAAAAATATTTTTAAAAACTTCTAATATTTTGTCATTTTCTTTATAATTATCTTTAATTGCATTAAATTTTTGTGATACTATGTCTTCTCTTTCTAAATCAAAAATTAAACTTAATTTTGTAATAATTATATCATTTTTTAATTTTTCAACAATTTTATTGTATTTCTCAATATTTTCTCTTAAATTAATAGTATTTGAAAGTTTTATGTTAATATTTAAATCACACGGATCTGATGCTAAACAAGTTGCAGTTAATACTTTATTTTCTTGATTAAATAAAGTACCACCTTCCATACCACATTGTATACAAGGCATTTTTATTTGTTGTATTTTAAATAATTTTTCAGTTGTAGATAACTCCTTTTTTTTAAGTATTGCTTTTTTCTTCTTTTTATAATCTAAATCATATTGTTTTTTACGTTCATAATAATCTTTTAATGTAGAAATATACTTTTTCTGTTCATTAGGAATAGGAATATCCTCCATTTATATTATATGTTAAAATTTTTTATGCATTAATTCATAATCGCTTTCAAAATTAGGTAAATTTGTTATTAGTTCTTGTCTTTCTCTAGCAGCTTTTTCATTTAAACTTTTAATTTTACTAATTATATATGTTCTCTTTAATTCTTCTTTTTTTTCTAAATCTTTTGGTGTAGGTTTTGTTTTAAATTTGTAAAATAAAAATATTCCTAAAATAGTAGAAAATCCTAAAAATAAATATAAATTAAATAAATTATTATTATATTTTGTTCTTTTTTTGTTACAATTTTTTAAAGTTTCTTTTAGAAAATATTTAACACCTGGTTCGCATAAATTTGCAGACATATTATAATAAATTATAAATCTATTATAACAAATTAATTTCTGCACAATAATTATATGATTATAAAATTTGTATTTTTAACATTTGTATATTTTGTACTAAGAAAGATTATAACAGATAAATTTGGAGTTAGAAATCAAATTAATATGTTAAAATGGATATTTTTGGGTATATATTTATTTGTTACAATTGGATTACAGATTGCTGATACAACCAAATTAATGAAAAAAATGTGTGGAAGAGTAGAATTCAATAAAGTTATGATGTATACATTTATTCCAAATGTATTGATATTTGGTTCTATAATAGCTATTTTAGCAACTATGCCTGGATGGAAAGCACCTTTTGCTAATACACTTGGTTATGTATGTGCTTGGGCTGGTGGGTGTAAAAAAGATTTTGATACATTATTAAGTTCTGATATAAATAGTGATTTAATGGTAAAAATAATTCAAGATAAATCAATGATTATTAATGAAATTACACCTAATACTTTTGATTTATTTATTTCTCAAATGAGTGATAATAATTTATTATCAGTTCCATATAAAAAATTAATAGAATTTGAAAATTTACAAAATAAAGGCGAAAAACTAGATGAAAAACAGCAAGATTATTTAGACGCCTTTATTAGTTTATATAATAATGTTGTATTAAAAGATTTAGTATCTGAGGGATTATGGTATCTTTTAGCTGGAGGTTTAGTTATAACTATGACACAAAATGCAATATCTGAAATGGAATGTGAAAAAAATACAGAAGAAATGAAACAAGAATACGAAGAAGGTGGAGGATGGAAAAAAAGTAAAATGGAAAATATAAAAGAATAATTAAAAAATATATACTAAATAATATATATTTTCTTAAAATAACATTTTAGGTAAAGCTAAACAATATAAAACAAATAAATAACTTAAAATAGCTAAAACTAATGAAAACAACCAAATAGGTAAAACAGTTTTTCTATCATACCCTATCCCAAATTCTCTTAAAGAACCATCATTGTTATATATAAATGATGGTTTTAAAAATTGTACTGAACAAAAAATAAATGCAAATACTAAAATAGATACTAATGTTAAATTTCTTCTAATTAAAGTTCTGAACATAATAAAATATATATAGATTATTTATTCATTTAAATATTCTAAATAATAAAATTAATTATAAAAGTCATCTCCATCACCTTCACCATCATCATCATCAAAAAGATTAGATAAATCAAACTCTTGTGCGAGTGCTTCTTGTTGATAAACATCTTCCATATCTTGCATTCTATGGCCATATATTTCTCTTCTCATTTCAGTAACTTCATCAACCATACCAACTTCCATTTCTGATTTCAAATCACTCATCATTTCTTCCATTTCTTTTTGATATCTATCTTGTTGATATTGGAATAGTGATTTAGTTTGACCAACGTTCCATTCTCCAAGTCTATTATTTTTCAAATAATCTTCAACTTCACGTTCTTCAATAGTTAAGTTTTTTAATCTATTTTTAATTTTTTCTTTTTCTTTTTCTTTTGCTTTTAATATTTTATATTTAATATTATCATTAGAATAATTTAAAATTTTATCTTTATCAACAAAGAAAACAGATAAGAATGTTTTTAATAAATTACCAACTTTTCTATATCTTTTATTCTTGATACCTTCATATTGTTGTTGTCTTTCAATAGCGCTAATAAATTCTTCATCGTCTTCTTCTTCATATTGTAGTTCTTTTTCTGTTTTAAAATTATCAGATTCTTCAATCATTAAACAATAAAATTTAATACAACAAAGAAATAAGTTGAATAGTAAATTTTTATATATTGTTCCATTTATTATACTATCATCTTCTTGAATTCCCATAAAGATAGGTATAACATTAGCAAATTGTATTAATATACTAGATTTTTTTGTAATATTTTCCAAGAAAGCTTTTAATTCTTTATCTCCAAAATATTTTTTAAATTCTTCAAATTCCTTTTGTATAATATTTTTAACATCTTTATCATGAAATGGTTCAAGTTTCCAATGTAAGGGACTCACTTTATTTTCATAACTATGTTCATTAGATATAATAGAAGGGAAAACACATATTAAATTATAAATCATATTTTTTAAGATTTCTCCAATTTTAAACCCTGTAGCATCATTTTTGGAATAAAATATATCTTCACCAATTTCATCCCAATCTAAAAAGTTTTTAAGAAATGTTATTATGTTTCCTTTTTTTCTAGATTTTGCTCTTTCATCTGTATATGTTTCAAAAAAATCAGTAATTTCATTCAATAATAATTCATTTTTTTGTTCAATAATATGTTTAATTGAAATAGAACCTTTTTTAGTTTCTTGTATATCAAATGTATCAATAATATCTTTCATTAAGTTTAAAATGTCCTCTCCACATATAAATTCATCAGATTCTTGTAATTTTATTATACTTTCTTCAAATAATTGTTTGGAACTTTTAATTACAGGATTAAGATTAATATCTATAATATTTTTTTTATTAATAACATCTAATAAATTTAAAAAATCATTAATTGAATAAGTAATACCTTGTTCCTTTAATTCTGAAATTTGTTCGCCCAACTCTTTTTTTTTATCAATATTAATATTTAAATCTATACCTTTTTCTTGACAAAAATCAACAATTTCTTTATCCGCAAATGAATTTGAATCATATTTTAAATGAGTAATGTAAGTAAGATAAATAATATCTTCTGAAAAATTATTAGAAAGTAATGGATATTGAAATTTAGTATTAGTATATGATATAATTTTTTGTGCTTTTGTATATTTTTTAACTGTGTATAAAATATCTTCAAATTTTTTAACAATTAGATTATTACTATTAATAGATGAATCTTTATTTATTAAATAATTATAAGCAGATATATTAGTTGTAAGACAACAACTATTTTCTAAGTAAGGAACGATAGTGCTATCTCTATGTGTTTTTAATAGTAATTCTTCTTTTTGAATACATTTTCTAATAGATTTTTGAATATCTAATGAATAATCTCTAATTTTACCTTGCAAAGATAATATTTTTTGATATTGAGATAAATCAAAATTTTCAAAATCAGTAAGTAAATTAGTTAAAAATCCTGGCGCAACATTTCTAACAGGTTTTTCTTGAAAATCATTTATAATAGGTAAAAATGTATCCCAATTTCTTAAATCGTCATGTATAATTGTATCGTCAATTTGAGTTTCAAGTAAATAGTCTCTTTTAATAACAATTAAATTAATAATTTCATCATTTTTTAAAGCATATTCGGTTAATATTTTTACAATTTTATTTTTAAATAATTCTTTAATTTTATTCATTTTATCAACTTTTCTGCTAACCATTAAAGAATTCCAAGGTCTAACGGACCCACTTCTAATTTTAAAGGTGACACAAATAATATAATCAACCAATGAAAAATCTCCATTTGATGTTATAGGGAAACCTAAAAATGATTCAGAACAACCTTTAAATGGGATACCATCTATAATATGTGGTATAGAAATTTGAATAGCTAAAATATAATATGCAACAATACTAACAATTTGAGTTTCATCAAAATATTTTTCATATGGTTTTACTCTAATATTTTTTTCTGCTTTTTCTTTTGCTATAATTTCATAATCTTCTCTAGTTTTTAATAAAGATAGTTGTGCATGTACATTTTTGATTATTAAAATAATATATTCATTTTTTAAATTAATACCAATATTTTTATTAAAAGTATCAATAATTCCTTTAATATCTAAAGATAGTGGTGATTTATATTTTTTATCAACAATACTAATTTTATTCATAAAACTGTCGCTAATTTCATCTTCCAAAATATCTCTAGATATTATTTTCCGACCTTCCTCAGTATATCCTTCATCATTAGAAGCTTCAATAAATTTAATAACATAACCACTATGTTCATCAACCCAACAATCACCATCATCACTAAGTTTACCTCTTTCATGTACAATTTTATCAAGTTCTAAAAGATAATTATTTTTTAAGTTAATATCATAAGTGTTATTAAAGACAATTGTAGCTAATTTATAAAAAAATGTTGGTAATAATGGGTATCCAGTTGTTATACAATAATACCAAAATGAATTTTCATCTTCATTATTAGGGTCTCCTAATCTACAAAATTTATCTACAAATCGTATAATATATTGATTTTTCTTTATAAAATCATGTGTACCTAAAATAATATCTCTTAAATCAGTAAGAGGAGATGTTATATTTTCTTCATCTTCTAAAGTAGAAGCAATTTTATTATAGAACTCATTTTTACTGAAAAGTGTAATTTTTTTTAGTTTTTTTAAATTATCAAGTTTTTTTTTACTTTTTTGAATATTTTGTGCAATCTCTTGCGTTAATTCTTCAGATGTTTTTACAAGGTGATTCTCAAAATGTTCATGTATTTCTTTTGTAATTTTTTGTTGAAAAAATTTTCTAGTTTCATCATCATTATTACATGAATTTTTAATTTTTAAACATTTATCTTGTAAATTGCAAAAATCAAATGAATCTATATTTCTTCCTGAAAATTCATCTATTAAATGCCATTTATTATTTCTTCTTTCATAATATTTTAAAGAATTTTTTGTAACATCTTCCATATGTTGATCTAAAACTGCAAAATCTCCATCAATAACAATTTTTTTTCCTAATATAACAGCAGCAGCTTCTCTAATAGAATTAGTTTCATTCATACCTACATTATTTTTAAAATGTTCAACTAAAAATGAATTAAAGTCTTCTTCTCCCATAGTATTTTGTTCATTAGAAAATTCATCTAATATTTCATATCTAGTTTCATCAAATTTCTTATCAAAAAAAATATCTTCATTATCATCATCAGCTAATTCATCGGCGGCAACATATCTTTTTGCTAATATTAATTCACCACAATTATTTTGTTTTGAAGATTTTGAACTTTCCAAAGTTTCATTAATTACTGCATCAATATCAATATTATTTAATAAATCAATATTTAAATTAGAAATAATATTTGATAAATAGAGACCATTATCTAATAAAAATATATTATTTAAATTTTCATAATTAGAATTACTATATTTATTATAATTTTCTGGAGATAAAATATCACTATCATCTAATAGTTTAAATAATCCATAATCACTAGAAATTTTTGAAATTTTTGATAAATAATTAGAATAAATTTGAATATTTGTTGCAATTTTTGTTTTTAATTTTGCATTATTTTCTTCAATAAATAATACTATATCTCTATATAACATATATCCAATATCACTTTCATAAATACCAAAAGGTTCTAAATTTTTTAAAATATTTAAATATGAAGTATTATTTTTTATATTAAATCTAATTAAGTTAAATATTTCTTTATTACTTGGGAAAATTTTACTTAAAAAATTATTATAATAATTATCATCATGGTCTTCTAAATTTATTTGTGAATCAATAGTATAATATTTTAATTCTGATAAAAAATTAGGATTATATGTATAAGAATCTTCGTCTCTAATAATTTTTCTAGTTAGTTGTTCACTAAAAACCTTATTATAATTAATAACAATTTTTTCTAATTTAGCTCTTTCATATATACTAGTTTTATGTAATAATATTTTAGAATATTGTATGAAAGGATATGGTAATAATAATAAACCAACAAGTGATAATTTATCATTTTTGGTTAATGGTTTTAATTTAAATTTTTTTGAATATTTATCTTGTAATAATAAAGTAGTTAAACCTTTTGTATATCTTTCCATTAAATATGGTGTTCTACTTAACATATATTGTTTTCCTTCTTTTGAAACGGTATATGATTCTAAATTAGATAAATTATCTAATAAAACATCAAATTCACTAGAAACAAAATCTTCTTTTAAAATATTAATTTTTTTTATAGTTTCTTCATGTGGTTTAAATAATGATAATATCTTTTCAATAAAAAAATAATATTTATTATGACCTTCGGGTACTTCATTTTTTTTATAATTTCTTAAATATCTAAGATATTCTGATAATGTATATGCATCTTTATATTCACTTACATCATTCGTAAATATGTCGTCTTCTTCATCATCACTATCACCAGTATTTTCTCTTAAATTAAATACTTTTTTTTTATTTCGTGCAACATTAATAATCCATTTAAAGTTTTTTTCAAAATTATTTAAATATTTTATAATAGATTTTTCTGTTTTATCATTTATTAAAAATCCTGTTATATTTCCTATTTTATCAAATGTAGAATACATTTCTCTAAGTTCTGTATATCTTTCTACAATTTTATGAAAACTATTCATAACATTTTTATTTCTTTGTAAAGTTGGGACATTTGATAATAAAGAGTCCATTAAATCATTTCTTTGCTCATCAATACTATATCTTTTTTCTGAATCACTTACTGTTACCATTTCTTCAATTGAACCAACTTCTTCCAAAAAAATAATTTTAGTACCTTCTACTAAATCATTGTTAATTCTTTCTCCAATATCATCATCTTGGATAAAACCAACTTTTTCACTTATTTCAATATCTTCATGTTCATCATCAAATTCTTCCCCCTCTTCTTCTTCATACATATCTCGTATTTTACTACGTTCTTCAGTTATATCTTCTAATTCTGGTGGTTTATTAATTTCAACAATAGATATAATTGGAATATCTAAAGGAATACCTTTATAATCAAAATTTATATATATAATTTCATTATCAGGATATGTATTAATTTCAATCATATCATATTCTAAATTAGTAATTTTACCATTAATAGTTGTTGGTAATTTACCACCTAATCTAATAGAAATCCATTTATTAGGTAATAAATTTTGTTGTCTCGCATAACCTTCTTCATCAGGAAAACTCAATATCTCAATAGCTTCAATAGTTTCATCAGTAAAGGTACCTTTTTTTAAGTGCAAAGAAATAGTGTTCTCAATTTGTGGTGAATCTATTTTGATAATATTTTCATCTAAATAAGATATTATAAATATCTTATCGTGTAAATCTTCATTTGATGTTGATATAATTTTAATTATAGTTCCTAATTTAAGCATTATTTTTCCAGATTCGGACATATCTTATAAATAATATAGAAATTATATTATTTGATCTATTCATAAATTGAAAAAATTATATACTTAAAAACATAATTATTATAATAATAATAAGATGAAAATCAACTTGGAATCATATTGCAGTATTTCTAAAGTAATAAATAATTCAGAATATGCCAATGAAATGGGTATAAAAGTAAAAAAGTGTGATAATTTGTTTATGTTAAATTATGACAAAAGCAAATTAAATAAAGAAAATATACATAGTTTGGGTTTATTTAGGTCAGTAATAACTGATGGAGAAAAAATAGTTTGTTATTCGCCATCAAAAGCGGTAAAATATCTAGATTTTGTAGAAAAAGGTGTAAATTATGATAGTGTTTGGATTGAAAATTTTATTGAAGGAACAATGATTAATGTATTTTATTATAATAATGAATGGAATTGCGCAACAAGAGGAAATATTGGTGCAAAGTGTAAATTTTTCAGAGATTATCCCAAAACATATAGAGTATTATTTTTGGAAGCAATGACTGACGTTGGTTTAGAATTTGATATGTTAAACAAAGACTTTTGTTATTCATTTGTAGTACAGCATCCTGAAAATAGAATTGTTGTACCATTTACTAAAAAAAATCTATATTTAATAGATTTTTATAAATGTAATAATTGGTGCGTTGAAAGATGTTTACCAAAACCAAATGTTCCCATATTGACGCCAGGTCTTTCTTATGCTGAAAGTGTAGAAATAAAATTTCCAGATTATAAAGGAAAAAGTTATAGTGAGTTATATGATTATTTTACATCATTAAATTTGGATTATAAATTTGTTGGGGTAATGTTGACACAAGGTGGTAATAGGACAAAAATTTGGAATCCAAATTATTTAAAAGTAAAAGGTTTGAGAGGCAATAATCCTAAAATTCAATTTCAATATTATAATTTGTTAAAGGATAAGAGATTAGGTGAATTTTTAAGATATTATCCTGAATATAAAAATACATTTGAAGGTTATAAAAATGAATTATATAATTGGACAGAACAATTATGGTCTAATTATAAAAGTTGTTATATTAGAAAACAAAAACCATTAGGAGAGTTTCCTAAACAATTTAGGTCAAGTATGTATAGTATTCATCAGAATTATTTGCATGATTTACGTCCAAATAATCATAAAGTGGATAAATTATATGTAATTAAATATGTAAATAATATGGAGCCAGCTCAATTAATGTATTTAATTAATTATGTTTATAGAAAAAATGTAGTAGATAATGAAGTTTCTAAGTTAGAACTTAGCCAAATGACTCATTAATATTATTAATAATAATTTTACATTGTTCTATAGAATATTTAATAATAGTTTTAACATTTTCAATATTACTATCATCTTCATTATTAAATGCAATTCTAATAATACTATTTTTATTATGCGGATGTTTTTTATTAAATCCTACATATTTTAATTCAGGGCCATTTTTATAATAATCTTCATGTAAAATATATTCAATTAATTTACCAATTGTATAATCTTCATTTACTAATGTTATATCATAACAATTATTTATTGTATTAATACTTTCATTAATTAATGCGTTATTACTTAAAGATTCTTTAATTATATCTAATTTATTATTTATAATACTACATGCTTTTTTAATAATTTCAATATTAGAATAAATACCAATAGTTTCTAAAATAAAATTAAACGAATCATCTTTATGAAATTTTTTAGCTTTATGATTAAACCAATTTTTCTTTTCTTGTGCTAATTTTGTTTTATTTGTTTCTGATAAAGTTTTTTCATATTTACTCCATTCAATATTTTGTTTTTTTGTGTCATCTTCAAAGTTATACGAACAAGTAGAAACAACATTAAATGAACCATTTTCTTCAGCAGTGGATACTGTCATTTTACATGATAAATTTATTTCTTCTCCTTTGCCTTTTTTTGTTATTTTAGATCTAAGTCTAGAAAATATAATATGGTCATTAGTTATTGGATCAGGTGGAAAAATATTTAATACTTCAGATTTAGATAAAAATTTATCAGTTGTTGTATCTTTTAATTGAAAATCATCTGTTGTTACATAAATAAAATTATCACTAGTATTTTCTTTTTCAATAATTAATTCTAAATTATTAATCGTATCTAAATCTTTAATATGTATTGGTATACAACTTAATCTTTGTTTTAAAATTTCATTATTTAATCTAGATGTGTTAGTTGTTATAATACAATTGTTTTTTTCATATGGAGTAGTTCTAAAAACTGCAATAGGAATATTAGATAATATAGTTCTTCTCAAAGCATTTACAAAACTATAATTAATATTTGAAATTTTAAAAGTCATAACATTTGTTTTAGGATTGGAAATAACAGATGATATTTCTGGCAATTTTCTTTTAACTTTTGACATATTATTTTATATAAAATTATATTATTAAATTATTATTAAATCAATTTAATAATATTTAGACGTTTAAATTTTAAAAATAAGAAATTAATTATATTTATATGAGTTGCGTGTTATATTATAGTAATTACTGTGGTTTTTCAAAAAATATATTAACAAAATTATCAAGGTCAAATATAAAATCAGATATACATTTTTTATGTATAGATAAAAGAGTAGTAAATAATAATAAAACATATATAATATTAGAAAATGGTGATAGAGTATTATTACATCCTGATGTTACTAAAGTACCAGCATTAATGTTATTAAATAAAAATAATGAAATATTATTTGGTGAAGATATTCATAAACATTTTGAATATCAAATAAGAAGAAAAGAAGTAAAAACCCAAGTAGATCCTAGAACAGATAAAGTAGAACCAGAATCTTTTTCTTTAAATGATTTAATGGGTAGTGTAAAATCTGATAATTTTTCTTTTATTGATATGAGTGCTGAAGATTTAAGTGCAAAAGGAAATGGTGGTGTAAGATTAATGTATAATTATAGTGGTTTAAATGATCAACAGAAAATATATACACCAGAGGAGGATTATAAACCAAATAAAGTAGATGAAAATGAAGTAAAAAAGTATCAAGAACAAAGAGCGGCGGCGGTTCCAATGCAAAGAGGAGCACCTGTTGGTAATTAATAAATTAATAATAAAAATATTTAAAAATATTTATAGTAATTTAAAATAATATGGATAAATCCTTCATTTTAAAAACTTTTAATAAACACTTGATTGAATTTATGGATGATATAATTACAGTGTTTCCTAGAGAAGTAGATTTATTAACTAGTAGAACATTTATACAAGGAGTATTAAAAGTAAAGAAAAAAATAGTAATAGAATATTGGTATCAATATGTTTATTTGATATATAAATCACAAATAGACGAAGGTAATTTTGATTATTTTTTAAATAAAGATTATAATAAAGATACAGAAGATAATGATATATTAAATGGTATAGAAAAAATGAGAAATAAAATAAGAGAATTATCAGATGATAATAAAAAAAAATCTATTGAATATGTTAAAAATTTATCAAAATTATCCAATATTTATTTTAATTAAATTTTTTAAATATATTTTAATTTAAAAAATTTATAGATTATTATATTTATAATGGATGAAATACCTGAAGGATTTGATAAAATAATAGATGATTTTTTAAATGATATAAATAATACATTTCCTGAATTAAATGATGATATACAAATTTTAAGGAATAAAAAAACAGAAAATTTAAAAGGTATATATGATTATTGTAAAGAGCATTTTCCAAAACATTTTTTTAATATTTTATATAAAAATGAAGATATTTTTAATGATGAATTAATATTACTTCCAAATATGGATTTTAGAAAAATATGGGTAGAAGATATAAGCGATAATACGAAAGAAGTAATATGGAAGTATTTACAATTAATTTTATTTAGTGTTATAGGAGATATTAATGATTCAAATATGTTTGGAAATAATACAAGTAAATTATTTGAAGCAATAGATGAAGATGCTTTAAAGAAAAAATTGGAGGAAACAATAAATCAAATGTCAAATATGTTTGATATGAGTAATAATGAAATGCCAAATTTCCAGGAATCATTTAAAGATATGTCAGGTGTAAATATGAATAATTTACCAAATCCAGAAGAATTGCATAATCATATATCCGATTTAATGGATGGTAAAATTGGTAAATTAGCAAATGAAATAGCAGAGGAAACAGCAAAGGAATTAGATATTGATTTGGAAGATACTTCAAATTTAGGTGATGTTTTTCAAAAATTATTCAAAAATCCAGGAAGATTGATGAGTATGGTTAAAAAAGTAGGTGGTAAAATAGAAGATAAAATTAAGTCAGGGGAAATTAAGGAAAGTGAATTAATGGAAGAAGCAAAAAGTTTAATGACAAAAATGAATAAAATGCCTGGAATGAATCATTTTCAAAAAATGTTTGGTGATATGGGATTTCCAATGAATAGTAAAATGAATATGAATGGAATGAAAGCAACAATGGACCAGAAAATTAAATTATCAAAACAAAAAGAACGAATGTTAGCAAAATTACAAAAAAGAAGAGAAGAAAGGGAGATGAATAAGACCTTTACACATAGTGTATATAATGAAGGTGAAAAAATGGAAAAATCAAAAAGAAAAAATAATAAGAAAAGAAAAAATAGAAAGAAGAAAAAGAAAAGAAAAGAAAAACAAGAAAA
>CETH01035451.1_pt1 | contig 13172 bp, 11 predicted proteins | sample 361461 | NCBI WGS metagenome assembly CETH01 (sample SAMEA2622695, study PRJEB7988) | marine metagenome | isolation source: saline water (ENVO:00002010), including
CTCTATATTGATTAGTGTGTCTTTTTTCCCACCATCCCAGGCTCGCCTACCTGGTGCAAAAACAATTGTAGGTGGATTAGAGCAAACACCATTGAAATATGAGAATGGGGCAAGATTAAAAATATTATCTTTTGATATTGTTGATACTAGTGCAATAGGCCTTGGGACTATAGATCCAATCATGAGTTTATGGATTTCTTTGACTGATTGTTCTTGAGGTTTAATTATCATTTTTCAACCATGATTTTGAATAGTTGGGATCAACAATATTTAATGCTTCTTTGGTTATTTGTATTGGTTTAAAAGTATCAATCATTACAGCTAGTTCATTTGTTTCTATTACGCCGATTGATTTTTCAATTTTCCCCGGTTGTGGTCCATGCGGTATACCACATGGGTGGTAGGTTATTGACCCTTCCGAAATATTTTTTCTGCTCATGAATTCTCCTTCTACATAGTAAATAATTTCATCTGAATCCAGATTACTGTGTGCGTATGGTGCAGGTATCGCAAATTTATGGTAGTCGAATAATCGAGGTACAAAGGAACAAATTACAAAACCTTCACTTTCAAAAGTTTGGTGAACTGGAGGAGGTTGGTGTATTTTGCCGGTTATTGGCATAAAATCATTAATATTAAATATCCACGGGAAGTAATATCCGTCCCAACCAATTAAATCAAAAGGGTGGTGTTTGTAGATATATTTTTGAATACCGGATCGAAGTTTTACTTCTACAGTAATATTTTCTTCATTATTTGGTTTAGATAGATTTGGTGTTTTTATGTCTCTTTCACAGAAAGGAGAATGCTCCAGTAATTGGCCAAATTTATTTCTATATTTTTCAGGGGTTTGGATTTGCCCTTTAGATTCTATAACTAGAGCTTCTATGTTTTTTTTTATTTCTAGTTGCCATATGACACCACGCGGGATGATAATATAGTCACCTGGTATAAAATTCATATTCCCAAAATTTGTTTTTATTATTCCATTTCCCTTATGAATAAAAAGTATTTCATCTGCGTGTCCATTTTTGTAAAGTGTACTCATTGATTTATTTACATGAGCCTTATATATGGCTATATCTGAATTAAAGAATAATGGAATCCTAGAAGAAACCATTGTCCCTTTTGATTGTAATCCAGATGTGTTTATAAGATGGTGCTGATAAGGGGTGCCAGGATTTACAAATTCGAATTTTTTGAATGAGCTAATTTTTCTGATAGCAGTAGAAGGATTTAAATGATATAAATTAGAATACACGCTACTAAACCCATTTCTACTTATATGTTCCTCCCAGTATAAGTTTCCCTGATTATCTCTAAATTGAGTATGTCTTTTATTTGGTTTTTCCCCTTGTGTTTGATAAAACGGCATTTTCTAATTTAGACTATTGTGTTTTCTAAAATTCCCAATTTTTCAATTTCCATTCTAACAATATCGCCTTTTTTAAGCCATCCTCCTGTGTTTTCAGGACGAAGTTCCAAAATACATCCTGTCCCGACTGTTCCAGAGCCAAGGTAATCGCCTGATATAAGCTTTGCATTTTTAGAAGCTCTTTCTATCATTTTTGTGAAAGGATGGTACAGGTCGTTGGTGTTTCCATCGGATATTTTTTTATTATTTACATAGCACCTCATTCTGAGTTTTAATTTTTTATCGCTATTATATGAATCTGATAATTCATCTGGTGTTACTAAATATGGACCAAAACTAGTTGCAAAATCTTTACCCTTTGCTGGCCCGAGATTTAACCCCATTTCTTCGCGTTGAATATCTCTTGCTGACCAATCATTGCATATTGTAAAACCTGCTATAAAATTTTGAGCTTCTTTTTCTGAAATATCTGATCCTCCATTTGCAATTATTGTCGCAAATTCAAGCTCGAAGTCTAGTTCATTCGTTCCAATTGGGTATGAGATATTTGCACCATGCCCATAAAGGGAAGCAGGGTTTGAAAAATAAAAAATTGGGATTTTATACCAATCAGGATTCATATCGAGCCCGCGTAATTTTCTAGCTGCACGAACGTGTTTTTCAAATGCATAAAAATCTCTGAATGATTGAGGATTAGGCACAGGTGGTAAAAGGTTAACTTCTTTTTCTAAAATTGCAATAGGTTTCTCACCGCCACTGTGGGACTCAATATTATATTCTGGAAGGATTGAGTCTAACTTTTGGAGTTTTTTAAAATTCTCATCCCAGTTTTCAAGAGATTTTTTAAGTGTGGATGGAATTTCAAGGTAACTAAAATCTCCTAGATTTTCATTAGCCCAAATAGACGCACGAATAGTGTCTATAATATAATCATCTTTTTTAAACCCAAACCTGTAGTTGGTGCCTTCACCTAAAGAATAAGTAACAAATTTCATCTAAAGATTTCCTCTTTTTTTCTGCTCGCTCTCAATCGATTCAAATAATGCTTTAAAATTACCTTTACCAAAGCTTTTTGATCCTTTTCTTTGAATTATTTCAAAGAAAAGTGTTGGTCTGTCTTGCAAAGGTTTAGTAAAAATTTGGAGTATGTAACCATCATCATCTGAATCAACTAAAATACCCAATTTTTCTAAAATATTTATATCTTCATCAATTTCACCAACTCTGTTTTTTATTTTTTTATAATATGATTTTGGAGTTTCAAGAAATTTTACACTTCGATCTCTTAATATTTTTACTGTAGAGATGATATTATTGGTAGACATTGCAATATGTTGTACGCCCGCAGAACCATAATAATCAATAAATTCCTGGATTTGTGATTTTTTTTCCCCTAAAGCGGGTTCATTGATAGGCATTTTAATTTTTTCATTGTTGTTGGCCATTACAATGGATCGCAAGGCAGAATATTTTGTTGATATATCTTTATCATCAACAGTCCAAAACCTGTGCCAGCCAAAAATATCTTCATAAAACTTACAAACCTTTTTCATTTCCCCTTCTGGTTGATTCCCAACAATATGATCAATATTTAATAAATCTGCTGAGTCTTTTTTGGGGCTGGTTTCATATACTTTGAACCCTGGAAGGAATACTCCATTATAATTATTGTTTTCTATAAAAGAGTGAATCGTATCACCAAAGGTTTTTATTGAAGCTATAACTACCGAACCATTTTTATCTTTGATTAGTTTTGGTTTATTAACACTTATTGCACCTTTTTTTATAGAATGGTTGAAGGCAGAATTGGCATCGTCTACTATAAATGCAATGTCTTTTATACCATCACCATGTTTTTGAATATGTAATCCTATCTCCGTTCCATCTTTTAAGGGCGAAGTAAGAACCAGATTGATTTTGTTTTGATTTAAAAGATAACTAACCTTATTTCTGTCTCCTGTTTCTAGCCCAGAATATGCAATTATTTTAAATCCCATTTTATTTTCATAAAAATAAGCAGCCTGTTTTGCATTGCCTACATATAGTTCGCAATGATTGATACCATTTATTGTATACGGTGTTTCAATCATAAAACTTTTTTAAGCTCTTGATTAATTTTTTATTTTCGATATGATTACCGATAGATATCCTAAGATATTCTTGCCAGCCAAAAGAATTTAATTTTCTTATTATGATGCCATTATCAAAGAGAAAATTTGCCACTTTGTTTGCTTGTTTTTCGGATGTCCATTTGGTAGTTAAAAAATTTGTAGCGCTTCTAATATTTTTAATTTGAAGTTTATTCAATTCAGATGTTAAAAAACCCATTTCTTTTTCATTCGATTTTAATGTTTTTTTTAGAAAAGTATTATCATCAAGTGCCGCATTTCCTGCTATTTGTGAAATTATAGAAGGTTCAAAAGGAGCTTTAACCTTCATCAGGTTTTCAATTAGTTGTTTTCTTGCAAAGCCATAGCCTAATCTTAATCCAGCTAAACCATACGCTTTTGAAAATGTTCTGAGTGTTATTACGTTATCATATCTGTAAAGCATTGAGTCTGGAAAATCATCAAGTTTTTGAGCGAATTCATAGTATGCTTCATCCAGTATAATTAAAACACGTTCCGGGACATGTCTATAAAAATTGTTAAACTCTTCCTTGGTTATGTAGGTGCCCATTGGGTTATCAGGGTTTGCAATATAAATAATTTTAGTTTTTGAATTTATTTTTTCAGCCATCTTAACTAAATCATATTTATGATTTTTCATAGTTACCCAATGAGTTTTTTTCCCTGATGCCTTTGCTAAAATTTGAAACCCAATGAATGAATTTTTTGCGGTTATAATTTCGTCTTTTTCTAGTAAAAAGGTTCTCATTATAGTTGAAAGAATACCTTCAGACCCTGCTCCTAAGACCACATTTTCAATTTTTATGTTCTGTTTGTTTGCTAATTTTTTTCTTAGGTAGAACCCTGAAGCATCAGGATATCGATTTAAATTATTTATGGAATTTTGAATTGATTTTAGTGCAAGTGGTGAGGGCCCAAATGGATTCTCATTTGAAGCAAGTTTTATAAAATTATTTTGACCTGTTTCACGTTTAGCTTCTTCTATTGGTTTTCCTGGAACGTATGGTGATAATTTTTTAATGTAGGGTGGAACCAGAGCCATGGCTTTATATTAATTTTTGTTTGCAGAACTTAATTAGGATTTTTAGAAAAATAACAAATAAAATGAACTATAGAAATAAGGTAAATTTTTTAACCTTAGAAACAATTTTTTTAATTTATGAAAATAGATGGGCCATTAATAAAAGCAAGATTGATCTCAAGACCTAATAGATTTACTACGATTGTTGATTTGAATGGTGAATTGCACAGAAGTCATCTCCCGGATCCAGGCCGGCTTGAAGAAATACTAATACCCGGTGCAGAGCTTTATTTGCGACATGCCAAAAATGATTCTAAACGAAAAACAAAATATTCATCTGTGTTAGTTAATCATAATGGTGAGCTTATTTCTTTAGTCTCCACATTGCCAAATCAGTTTATCAAAGAGTCTATAAATAATGGTGTGTTAAATATTTTTAAAGATTACAAAATTGTTCGACCTGAAATTTCTATAGATAATCATCGTATTGATTTTTTATTAAAAAACAAGTCTGGATCGGAATTTTATTTAGAAGTTAAATCAGGAACCTATGTTGATAATGGGATTGCTAAATTTCCTGATGCTATAACTTTACGTGGTAAAAATCATGTAAAATTGCTTTCAAAATTAAAAAAGGAAGGAAAGGATGGGGGAATTCTATTTGTTTTTCAAAGGTCTGATGCAAAATTTTTTACTCCAATGTGGGAAAGAGATAAAAAATTTTCTGAAGCTTTAGAGTATGCAAAAAATATAGGTGTTAAAATCTGGTGTATTACATTGAAGATTGGATTTGAAGAAGTCAAGTTTTTTAAACAGATCCCTGTAAAGTTTTGATTAAAAAAATTAAATATGCACTTCAAAATATTAACAATTATTATTTTTTATAACTTTATAATAATTTCATGCGCTGCCATAAAAGCTCCTCCAGGTGGTCCTAAAGATCAGACACCTCCTGAATTGATTGAAACAATTCCTGCTTCTGGGGCTGTAAACTTTAATGGAGGGAAAGTTGAGTTGATTTTTTCTGAATATCTTGATAAAAATTCCATATATAAAGCGATTTCTGTATTGCCCAAGTTTCAAAATGATCCAGAAATAATTTTTAAAGGAGAAAAAATATTAATTGATTTTCCTAGAGAATTATTAAAAAACGAAACATATGTTATTTCAGTAAATAGAAAACTTAGAGACGAGCATGGTGTAAGTTTGGCTGAGGGAACCCAAGTCGCATTTTCTACAGGTTCTAAAATAAATAAAGGCTCAATTTCTGGTAAGGTTTATGGAGACCAACCACGCTCGGTCTTGTTGTGGAAGATTGATAATTCTAAAGATTCCATTAGATATTATCTGGAGCCTGAGGATTATATTATAGATGTATCTGATGAGGGTACTTATAATTTAAATTATTTATCCGCCGGAGTTTACAGGATAGCAGCAATAAACGAAAAATCGATTGGATTGCCACTCGATTCAAAACATGCATTAGTGGGTTTACCATGGGAAAACTATTTAGAAATCAGTAATGATGTAATAAGTATAAACAATGTTGATATGATTATTCCGAGTAAATCAAGTCAAAATAAAATGTTGCGTGCAGAATGGCTATACCCATTATGGATTAAAGTTTTTTTTAAAAATAATCTTGATGACATAATCAGTAAAAGTCCAATAAAATTATTTAATGATGATATTGAAATAAAACCGGTGAATTTTTTTCAAGATAGATTAGATCGTTCATTATTGCATATTACTTTGGAAGATACCACAGAAGATTTAGAATCAATAATTATAAAAACAGAGCGCGTTGTTCAAAGTGGAATTATTTTACTTGATTCAGGTCAAGTTTTAGTAAGTTTAAATATTCAACAGGATTCAACTAAACTAAAAATAAATTATCCTGAAAAAGGATATACGCAGGCCATACAAAATGATACTATATTACCAATGTATATTGATTTTTCAAGTCTGATAAATCAAAAAGAAAGTACCGTGCTTGTTGAACTACTTAAAGATTCATTACTTGTCCCAATAAACTTAAGATGGGATTCACCTCTTACTTTAGTTTTAACACCAAAGGAAAATTGGTCACAAAACCAAAAATATATATTAATCATTCATTCAAACAGTTTAAACCCCATTTATGGAAACTCTTTTGCAGACTCAACCTCATCTATTAATTTTAGTACATCAAAACCTATACGCTTCGGAAGGATTGTTGGTCAATTAAAATCTGATTTTTTAGAAAACATAATGATAAATATAAAGGGCATGGGAAAAAATAAATCGACAGAGTATTTTGATAAGCTCGAAACAGACAAAACTTTTTTCTTTGATCATATTCTTGAGGGAGATTACAAATTAACAATTTTTTATGATAGCGATAAAAATTATCGATATTCATATGGGGATATTTCTATTGACAAATCGGCAGAATTTTTTTTTAATTATGGCGATACAATTAAAGTTCGAGGTAATTGGGATTTAGAGTTACCTGATTTGGAGTTTTTTAAAAAATATTAAATAAATGATTTGTGTAATTTTAGCTGGGGGTAGCGGGAAAAGATTTTGGCCGCTAAGTCGCAAAGATAAGCCTAAACAATTATTAAATATTGTTGGTGATCAAACAATGCTTCAAATGACTGTGGATCGTTTAAAGAAGTTAAAGGGTGTGGATGATATATATATTATTACCAGGGCAGATCTTAAAGAAAAAATAATAAAGAATCTTAAATCTGTAAGATCTTCTAATATAATTGCAGAACCTTCAGGAAAAAATACTGGCCCTGCGATTGCCTTAATTAGTACAATTATAAATTTAAAGAATCCAAATTCAATTATAGGTATTTTCCCTGCTGACCATTTGATAATAGGGCATTTAGAATTTCAGAAGGCTGTTGATATGGCTGATAGATTAGCTAGAGAGAAAAATGCTATTGTTACCATTGGTGTAAAACCAACATTTCCATCTACTGGTTATGGTTATATTCAATTTGAAGATGTTCAAGAAAAAAAATTTAGGGGTGTATATAAAGTAAAAACATTTGCTGAAAAACCACATAGGCAATTAGCGGAAAGGTTTATAAGTAGCGGTGACTTTTTATGGAATGCTGGGATGTTTGTCTGGAAAGTAAAAGTTTTATTAGATGGATTAAAAATTCATATGCCTGAATTATATGATTCGATGAAATTAATATCCGATAGAATAAAAAAAGGAAAAGAGTTTGAAGATATATGGAGATTTATTGAACCAGAATCAATTGATTATGGACTTCTAGAAAAAGTTAATAATATATTTGTTATTTCTTGTGAGTTTGAGTGGAATGATTTAGGGTCATGGAATGCGTTATATGATATATTAGGGAAAGATAACAATGGGAATATCATTCGTGGATTAGGAAAAGTTTTAAGTGGTGAAAATAATTTTATACATTCTGAAAATGTTTTTACTGCTGTTGTTGGAGCAGATGATTTGGTTGTAATAAATACTAATGAGGTTACCTTGGTTGTACCAAGGGATAAGGTGGAAATGGTAAAAGATATGGTAAATTATCTTGAAGAAATTGGTTCGAATAATTTAGTTTAATGAATAATAAAAAGTTGTATGCCGAATTTGAGCAATTAGCTGAGAAACTTAATTTAAAAATAATTAAGGATAAGGGAAATTTCAAGGGCGGTATTTGTGTGATTAAGGACAAGAGAGTTATTGTTATCAATAAAATGAAACCATTAGAACAAAGATTGAGAGTTTTAGCAAATAGTTTTCTTTTATACAACTTAGACGATATATATATGATTCCTGCTCTTAGGGCTTACATTGAGCAGTTTCGATCTTTAACAATATAAAATTAAATGAGATTTTAGGAGGCTATTTATGACACAGTACCACTCATCAGATATAAGAAATTTTGCTATAGTGGGGCATGGGTCAAGCGGTAAAACATCTATTGCTGAAGCAATTTTAAAACTTGGCGGTGAAATTAATCGTATGGGAACAATAGAAGCGGGCTCGACTGTTTCAGATTATCATGAAGGAGAGAAGGAAAGACAGATTTCAATCCATGCCACCCCACTTCATCTGGAGTGGGCGAAAACAAAATTTAATATTATTGATTCTCCGGGATATTTAGATTTTATCGGTGAATCAATTAGTGCCCTTGCTGTTGTTGATATGGCGATGATTGTTTTACATGCTGCAAATGGGGTGGAAGTCGGGACAGAAATTATGTGGTCTAATGCCAGTGAGTTGGGAATACCAAAAATGATAGTTGTTAATGGTTTTGATCGTGAGCATACCGATTTTGATTCAATACTCTCTGAGGCTAGAGAACGTTTTGGGAATAATGTATTCCCGATGCAAATACCTGTTAATAGTGGCCCAGGGTATAATAAAAATATAGATGTTTTACGAAATGAATTAATTACATATGAAACTGATGGCTCGGGGAAAATGTCAGAAGGCGAATTGCCGGATGATTTTAAAAGCAAAGTTGAATCTTTGCATCAAGAGCTGATCGAATATGTAGCTGAATCGGATGATAGTCTTTTAGAAAAATTTTTTGATAAAGGGAACCTTACAGAAGAAGAAATGCGTGGTGGAATCCATCAGGCAATACAGGACCAAACATTCATACCGCTTTTCTGTGTTTCGGCGACTAGCAATATAGGTATACGCAGGGTTTGTGATTTTATATCTAAATATGGATCATCCCCAGATGATAGAAAAAGTGTGAAAGCCCATGATGAAAAAGGAAATGATGTTGAAATTTCTTTAGATGGTTCTGAAACTGTTCTCCAAATATTTAAAACAATGTCAGAATCTCATATGGGAGAGCTTTCAATATTTAGAGTATACTCCGGATCCGTAAAAACAGGTTCAGACTTATATAATTCGAACAGAAATATTTCAGAAAGAATTGGGCAAATGTATGTTCTTAATGGGAAAACCCGGAGTCATGTTGAAACAGTTTTTGCTGGTGATATAGCGGCTGTAGTTAAATTAAAAGATACTCATACAAATAACACTTTGTGTTCGGGTACGCATGTTTCATTACCTAAGTTGAAATTGCCAAATCCAAATATCCATTCAGCTATAATGTCTTCAGCTAAGGGAGAAGAAGAAAAGCTTGCTATCGGATTAGCAACGCTACATGAAGAAGACCCTACTTTTGTTTATCGAGTTGATAATGAAATTAACCAAACAATAATATCTGGCCAAGGCGAGCTACATCTTAGAGTAACGACTGAACGATTGAAAAGAAGATTTGGGATTGATATTTTACAAGCTGAACCAAAAATCCCTTACAGAGAAACAATTAGAGGGAAGGGTGAAGCAAAATATCGTCACAAAAAGCAGTCAGGGGGTGCAGGTCAGTTTGCTGAAGTGTGGATGAGAATTGAGTCAAAGGAGAGAGGTCACGGCGTTGAGTTTACGAATTCGCTAGTAGGTCAAAATGTTGATAGAGTTTTTGTCCCCTCTGTAGAAAAAGGAGTAACCAAAGTATGCAGTGAGGGTGTCATAGCAAATTGCAAGGTTGTAGATCTAAAGGTAGACTTTTATGATGGGAAAATGCACCCTGTTGATTCAAAAGACATTGCATTCCAAACGGCTGGGGCACATGCATTCAGACAAGCATTCCAAAGTGCTCAGCCTTGTTTGCTAGAGCCAATATTTGATATTAATGTAAAAGTGCCCGAAGAATTTATGGGTGATATAATGGGTGATATATCTTCAAAGCGAGGAAAAATAATGGGGATGGATGCGGATGGTAATTTTCAATTAATTAAAGCACAGGTGCCTCAAGCTGAATTATATAATTATGCTACTACTGTTCGTTCCTTGACCGGGGGAAGGGGTATTCACTCAGAATCATTCAGTCACTACGAAATGATGCCTAAGGAAATTGAGAAAAAAGTAGTTGCTTCAGCTCAAACTGAAAAAGAAGAACAAATATAAATAATGACCAGATTATGGGCACCATGGAGAATGGATTATATAAAACACTCGAAAAGCAGAGAATGTATTTTTTGTTTTAAGTGTAATTCAAATCTCGAAAAAGAAAATCTAGTTCTTTTTCGAGGGCAGTTTTCTTTTTTATTATTAAATCTTTATCCATACTCCAATGGCCATCTTATGGTTGCTCCTTATGATCACACTTCTGATATGGGTAAAATTGATAAAGAAACGGCCTCTGAAATAATGTTAATATCTAATTTTTCAATGGGGGTTTTAAAAAATGAATTAAAAGCGGAAGGTTTTAACTTTGGTGCTAATTTAGGCAAAGTTGCTGGAGCTGGTATTGAAGAACATATTCATTACCACATTGTTCCGCGTTGGGCAGGTGATACAAATTTTATGCCGGTGTTAGGTCACACGAAAGTAATTATGGAAGGCTTGTTAGAGACATGGAAAAACCTTAAACCGTATTTTAATGATTCGGGAAAAATAATTTAATGCCAGAGTTTGCAAACACATGGATGCCTTTTATATACCTCTATGGTGTTGGGGGAATATTTTTTATAATAGGTATTTATCTTATTATAAGTACTAAAGCCTTAAATGCGAAGAAAAAGGAACATAAAAGATGGTTATCAATTCTAGTTTTTGGTTTTTTATATTATGCAGTGATTCATGGGGTTTTAATTTTGTTGGCACTCGATATTAATATTAATTGGGTGGTTAAGTTTTTGGTTCTTTTTGGTTTATTTATTTATTTTAATTGGCGCCTTGAAAATCGTTTAACAGTCTTGGAGCAGAGCTTGGAAGAGCTTAATGATAGCGTAGCACAATTTTTTCAAAAAAATATAAAAGATTAATATGGAAATTGCGATAGGGACAGAACTCGATCGAGCTGTAATATTAATATATTTCATATTAGTAATGGGATTTGGCGCTTATTTTGGTAAGTACAGTAAAACCACTTCAGATTATTTTTTTGGAGGTAGGAGATTTTCTTGGTGGCTGATTACTATTTCTATAGTAGCGACTGGGATAGGTTCACATAGTTTTGTAAAGTACTCCACAAAAGCGTATCAGTATGGTTTCTCATCTACAATGACTTATATGAATGATTGGTTCTTCATGCCTCTGTTTATGTTTGGGTGGTTACCAATTATTTATTACTCAAAAGTTCGTTCAATTCCAGAATATTTTGAAAAAAGGTTCAATAAAACAGCCAGATTATTAGCAACTACTATGATACTTTTATATATGATAGGATACATTGCTATACAGCTTTTGACCTTGGCTACTGCCTTATATAAAATATATAATATCCCTCTCATGCTTACTGTTATAATTATTGCAGTAGCAACAACTATTTACATGCATTTTGGAGGACAAACATCTGTGATATTTACAGATCTTTTTCAGGGTTTAATTTTATTATTTTCAGGTTTGCTTTTGTTCTTTCTTGGATTACAATATCTTGGAGATGGGGTATTATCATTGGGCATGCATAATTTTTGGAGTTTTTTGACACCAGCTCAAAAACTTCCACTAGCACATTTTAATCATCCTCCCAATTTTAATTTTGTTGGCATATTTTGGCAGGATGGAATTGCTGGATCGATAGGATTTTTATTCTTAAATCAAGGTTTGATAATGCGATTTATGGCAGCTAAAAGTGTCAATGAAGGGAGAAAAGCTGCTGCGTTCAATGTTCTTTTTGTATTACCTATCTCTGCGATTGTTGTTTCAAACGCTGGATGGATTGGCAGGGCAATTTCAAATGGGATCCCAGGAATATTACCAGAGGGTCTCCAGCCTAATGATGTATTTGTTGCGGTTACTAATATTGTTGCTAGCCCAGGCGTGTTTGGATTTATTATTGCCGCTCTTTGTGCTGCTCTTATGTCAACAGCTGATACCCTAGTTAACGCCTCATCTGCTGTAATTGTAAATGATATTTATCGTCCCCTTGTAAAGAAAAATCAAACAGAGAAAAAACAATTAGAGATTGCTCGGATAGCATCTGTGATTGTAAAAGTAATTGCTATTTTATTAGTCCCGTTTTTTAATTCATTTGAATCAATATATGAAGCTCATGGCTGGTTCCATTCTACATTTACTCCACCCCTTGTTGTTGCGGTATTTTTAGGGATCTTTTGGAAAAGATTTACAACCCCAGCTGTAATTGCTACGTTTACGATTGGTGCGTTTCTTATGATATTAGGACAATTTAACCATGAACTGATTTCACCATTTTCGCATGGTATAGAGCTGCGTCCTGGAAAAGGGTATTCATATATTGGTGCTCTTTACAATATTGTAGTTTGTGCAGCAGTCGGTGTTTTTGTTAGTTTAATTACTCAACCACCAAAAAAAGAAAACCTGGATGGCCTCACAGTCTTTGATGTTGGGAAACTAAAAGAAATATTTAAAGGATCCCCTGTAAATGAAAATATAGGTGAAAATGTAACCGTAAATTTTCAGATTGAAGAAAATGAAAAGGATAATATTCGCTTTTCCGAAAAGGACATGAAAAAAATGAAAGCCAAACCAGGTGACTTGGTTTATCTCAGTGATAATAGAGGTTGGCTAGGTGGTTTAAAATCTATTCACTCTGTCTATGGTGAACCTCATAAGGAGGATGGAATTGTTTTTATTACATCTAACCACCAAGAAAGGGGCTTATTTGAATTAAATCGA
>CETH01018504.1_pt1 | contig 13161 bp, 6 predicted proteins | sample 361461 | NCBI WGS metagenome assembly CETH01 (sample SAMEA2622695, study PRJEB7988) | marine metagenome | isolation source: saline water (ENVO:00002010), including
AAGAACCATATCACTAACCTATAAAATCGAGTGGTGGCATTTCATACATGTTAGACATCTGCTCTCTTATGATTTCTAGATCTTTTTGTCCGTCATCATAGATCTGTCTTCCATTTAGTTCAATACCGCCAGGTAGTTTTACTCCTTGGAACTTAAGTAGATTTTGACCCCATTGCCTCTTCATGAGAGCAACTGTATATCGTTTCAAGAAAGAATCATTCCAAACTCTAGGATATTCATTAGGATCTAATAATCTAAAACAATCAATAACTAAAAAATCATCCTTTGACACACTTCCCCAATCAATATCACAATATAATCTATCTGCTCTCTGATTAAATCTTATTTGTTTTTCTGTCGTCAACAAGAAATTAATTTCTTCTAGGTAAGTCCTAGTCATTGCATAACTTAAAAGACCTTGATATCCAAGATTAAAAGCAACATCATTTAAGAATAACTGATACTTAACACTAAACATGTTATTAGTAACAGTGTTAGAACCATCAAAATGAAAAAGTTTAGTTACCCCAATTACCTCTGGAGGCATTTGTAAGAAATTTCCATTCTCATAAAAATTAAAACTTGTAGTTACACCAGCAATCTTTGTCTCTGCAGTAAAGGTGCTAATACCTGTTGTAGTGTTTGATCCTCCCTCTATTGATGCAGTTCCTCTATCAATATCATCTTGAGTGATTTGATATTTAAGATAGACTTGAGAAACACCATCAAAATGCCTTTCATTAAAAAATTGAATGGCATCATCAACGATGTCTTCAACTTGCTCATCGGCAATATTGATTTCCAGCACTGGAGCACCCAGTTGCCGTTTACAATAATCTATGAATTCTCCTCTAGATCCTGGTTGTGCCATTTAGACTATTACCCCTTCACTATATTTATGGTGCTGAAGAAATACCTGCATTGACCATGATATTTCCATTTATAATATTATAGGTTGTTTGTCCTGCACCAGGACTAATCAATACATTATACAGATATCTTCCTTGCGGAATAGAACTAGTTCTTGTTGAGTCAAGTGCTAATGTAATAGATCCTGTAGTAATCCCTGCAGTAAAGGTTGCAGTAGGAACAGTGGTTGCTGCCACTCCAGCACTCTTTTGAAGTTGTGCAGAAGCAGACCAAGCAGTTGTAAATCCATATGCAGCGTTGCCAACATCTACAACTGTAAATGTAGCATCAAAATTAGAACCACCGTAAATGGTTAAATTAGATGATACAGGAACACCTGCAGTAGGATCAAATGTAATCTTTTTAGTTGCCATTGACTAACTCTTTAAGTAGGGATTTAATCTCATTCATTTCATTTTTTAGATTAACAAGATCTTCTTCAATAGAAGTAACTTGTTTTGTTTTTGCATTTTTAATTCTTCTACTTGCTACATATCTTTCATAATCTAAATTGTTTACATTAACGATAGATCCAGTTTTTGGATCTCTTGCCAAATCACTTTGGTCTTTCACTTTGTTTAATGTCATAGTTATGCTAATGCAAGTACTCTCAAGTCTTTGATTCTAGGAACATATGCTTGATTTTTAGATGTCAAGACAATTTTAATCCTATAAGATCTGAATGATGGTAGATTATCAGCAGTAAAGGTATAATCTTTATACTCAATATCTTGAGGTTCAAATCCATACGAATTTGACTTAACAACTAAAGCATCAGATTGACCATCATTATTTTTAGGATCAATTATCTGTCCCTGATTATTGAGATTTTTAAATCCAGGGAATGGAGTGAATATAGGTTTAAATCCTTGTTTATCACTCACAGCATAGAATGCTCTTATATCAGATTCAAGATGTATATGAGCACCTAGCAAAATCTTAATAGATGTGCCAGGATTTTCTAAGTTAATTTCTTTAGATAGGTATTGACATGCTGTAGGATCATCAACAAGAGAATTTGCTCTTGGATCTGTTGTGTAATCATCAATAACATCATTAACTCTATTTGATGTAAGAATAGTGCTTACTCTTTGACTATCAATTACAGGACTTATTCTACTATCTGTTGTATTAAGGAATAGTCTCATATTCATGGACTTTTCACCAGGAAGAGTTGATAATTTAGCATTTGCATTAACTTTAGATGCAATCAATCTAGGAGAATCCAAATAGTTTGCTTCATTAAGTGCAATCGATTCATATCCAGCATCAAGATAAGGAATTTCATTTCCATCTATACTCTTACTTGTAGTAGTTCTAACCTCACCTGTAAGAGAAGTTCCCTTAACAGATAAATTTTGAACAACTGGTGTGATAATTTCAAATGGCATATTTTGAGTTGCTCTTATGTCATATCCACCAGCAGATTTGGTCTGACCTACAAATAATTGAGGGAATCCAACATCATTACTTCTATCATCATTATTAACATTAAACTTCTCTGACATATCAACTTTGATTTCATACGAGTCAAAGGTAATGTGATCTTCTTTAGTTACATCGGATAAGTTATGAGTCTTGTTAATTCTTCTCAAGTTAACATCAGCTAATTCATACTTAAATACTGGTGTTCCTACTGGATAAGATACAGGATTTTCACCTCTTACAATAGTTCCACCAATTGTATTATCAGCAACAGAAGTGTATTCAATAATTTCATTTCCAATACGAAGGAATCCAGTATTAGTAGTTCCTACACCAACATTTTCAAACTCTTCAAAATCTTCTGCTTTAACAACAGAAAGAGGTGATGTTGACGTTGCAGTATAAGCAGCAGTTAATTTAGTTGGTTTGATATCAGATTGAACACCTGAAATTTCTACCTTATTATCACTGAAATACATTCCATGATTCTTATGATTGACTTTAATATGCAATCCATCATTGTTTTGGTTAATTGAAGAAATTTGAACATCTCCTCCATTTTCACTATTCAATTCTCTAACTTGAGTGTCACTGTCAATAAACATAACAGTATTTGCTGCACCAACAACAAAGTTACCCTGAACTTCATTCAAGACAAGTTCTGATGTAGCACCAATAGATGTAATTGTTAATCTAGCATTCCTACCAACAGATGTAGATCCGAGAGTATTAATTCCAACAACATCACCTATCTGATAACCAGATCCACCTCCAGTAATTGTTGCTCCACCTGCAACTATAGAACCATTATTGATAGTAACAGAACCTACAGCACCTCTACCATTACCAGTTATGGTAATTAGATTTACGCCACTATAAGTGGTTTGATCACTAGCAGGAGTGTATCCAATACCAGCATCAGTGACTGTTAAATTAGGTCCAGCAGCAGTTCCTGCAGTTCCTACTAAATTACCAGTTGCTTGTGTTGCCATCTGATAAACTGTATTACCTATTTCAAGATTACCATCAAATACAGTAGTTCCTAATCCAACTCTAACCTCTTTAGATTTTAGACTTAGTGAATTTGGCATCAATATAGGAATTTGATTATTGCCTTCTGTAAGATCAGGATTATAGAATTCTACAGTTCCTGATTCAATAAAGTCTGCTCTATAAAGAGTAAACTTAAGATCTTCCCATTGACTTGGTTCCCATGTAGAAGCATTTTGAGACTTAAAGAGAGAACCCAAATATGGTTGGTTAGAAATAAAGGTATTAGTAAGAAGATCTTCTTCACCAATACGAGAAATATAAACACTATACTTGGTAGAGTTAGATGCTAAACAAATAGCATATTCTCCACCATTTTCCAAGTATACTGGAGATTTAAACTGAATAGTGGTAGCGACAGATCCATCACCAGAAATATTAACCTGATCAGGATTCAATACAATTTCAGAGAAAGGTAGAACTTTCTGTGTTGGGAATCCTCCCTGCATTGTCCTTAATTGGAACACTACAGGAATGTCCATATCATCCTTTGTGCGGAAGAATATATCACATTTTGTGAGGAATACACCTGTTTCTTCTTCAACCAAGAAAGACTGTGCAAGAGGGTCAAACCAACCTACATCTCTCTCTTCAAGTGGTCCTGCACTTACATTAGTAGAAACAATTTCTGATCCAAGTAACCTATTAACATTACGTTGCTGGAATTCTTGCTTCTGCTCAACTCTAGCATTCCTAACTGAAATGATAGTTTCTTGAACTGTCTCTAATGCACCAGCAGCAGTGTATTGTTCTTCTGCAATAGTAACTGCTTCATTGTGATTATTATCTTTATCACTAACAAGAGTGAAGACACTACTACCAGTTTCAAATCTTGGGAAATTAACTCCATTTGGATTTGGAATGAAATAAGTACCAGCACAGAAAGCAGAAAGATCAGAAATCAATCTAACATTAGTAATCTTTGCTTGTGCTCCACTTGTCTTTCCAGTAAGAATCATTCCAGATTCTACATAACCATGAAATTCTCCCTGAACTTCATTTTGAAGAGAATATGTATCTACATTCAAAGTAGTTGAAGTAGAAGTATATGAAGCAGGAACTGGTTTTTGTGTATAAGGACTTGAAGCATAAGTTACTGAAGGTGCATTATATTGCCCTTCCTTATGATTTGATTGAGCAACCCTAAAGGTAATACTCGGTCTCATGCTACTAAAGTTATCACCACCTAGTCCTGTTCCTTGAATATTACCAATAACAGTTTCACCAACTTGGAATGTTCCAGAACTCATTTCTATTTCTAGAAGTTTTGGAGTGCAGTATTTTGTAACATCCTCACCATCAAAGAACGCATAAAGTTGAGTTATTGGTTTCATTCTCTTGGAAACAAATTCAATGTTTCTAGATCTCATATAAGGAATGATATCCCTATTAACAACTTTAGTTCCTTGAGACTGTCTATCAAATACTTCACTAACAATCGTTCTAACGCCCTGTCTGGACTCTACACCCCTCTGAATAGTTTCTCTTATTTCTTCTCTGATCGTAGTAGTTTGACGTGCCTGAATCCATCTAGCAGGGTTTGTAGAAGGATCTCCATTTGGCCATCCACCTCTACTAAATCTTGGACCCCATTCACCACCATGTTGAGTTATTCTACTTGTATCTACGGTATCTACACCAGTCCAATTAGTTTGCCATGCATTCCATAGAACAGGTGCAAATCCTGTTTGAGGATCTGTTCCAAAATTCCTACTTGCAGCAGCCATTGTTTCTGCATAGTTACCTTCTGTCTGAATAACTTTTGCTTCTAATTTAACAGTATCTACCCAGTTATCACTTGCAGGAGTTAGTTCTACAGTTCCTTGCCAAAAACTAATAAGGAAAGGAGTTACACTTTCAGTTCTTGTTGCAAAACTCTGTTTCAACCATTCAACATCAGCATAATCTAGAGTTACAGTATCATTATTTTTTCTTACATTGATACCTTCAATTGTATTAAATGCTAAATCCACACTAGGATCTACATCAGTAACAGGACCAAAAATTAAATCTACTGAATTAGTATAGTGCTTTGGTCTAAGTTCTTTAAATGATCTATCAATACTATTCTTAATACCTAATCTATCTTCTTGTGGTAAGAATGAATCGAAATTATCAACAAAGAATCCTGATTTAAATCTATTAAGTCCATCAGCATCAGAAACGAATAAGTTAGCAGTATTTGTTTCTAATAAAGTTAACGCAGTATAATACTCTAAATTCTTAATCCTATTCTCAAGATTCTTAATGTCAACCATTCTAAATCTTTTATATTCTTGAGCACGTATATCTGCTTGTTGAGGATTAAAGAAATATGGTGGTAAATTAATAGTTGCTATTTCAAGTGCTCCATCTACAGTTCCTGGTTTATCTGGTTTTTCAGCAGGAACTCCATACTTAACTTGGAATACACCTTCTTTTGTTAAGTAAATTCTATCAATTCTTCCAAGATAGAAAGAGAATGAAGCAACAATAGCTTCATCAGATGCTAGAATATTAGTAGCAGTCTGACCTACATTATTAAATGTTCTACCAAAGAACTCTAATGGAGATCTAGAACTTTCAGAAACTGTGTAATCTGCAACTCTAGGTCTAATATCAATAATATCACAATTACAGATACCATCAACTCCCATGATATCGTTACCATAATCAAAGGTTTCGTAGGAATTTATTGTAGTGATATCGCCATCGTCAGTAGAATCATAGAATGCATTCTCAAAGTAAACTTTAATTTTTTTATTAGGTGCTTCAGCTTCTGGTTTTCTTGATATAGTTCCATAATCATATATGGTTTTTTCTTGACCAGTGCTAAATGTATATTCTCCACCTATATCAAAACTATTAGATTCTAATGTAGTAACAACTCCTTGAATTCCAGATTCTTTGAATATTACAGTTTCACCTTCTGCAAATACAAAATCATTTTTGTATATAAATGTAATTTGACTATCTGATAATCTTTCTGCATAACATGCTATAGCACCACTATTCTGTCCTGTGAGATATTCACCGATTATTAATTCAGTAGTAGTTGTAGATTGACTATTAATATCAGAAAGAACCATTTTAGGTGCAGATGGTACTTCTAAATCAGCAGATTCAAATATACCATGAATTTTCATAACATCAGGAGAATTTAATGATAAAAGATTATCTTGAACTCTAGTCCCAAATGGAAATGCTCCAAATGTTAATCCATCATTTATTGTAGTAGATCCAATACCAGATGCTGAATTTGTAGATTTATCAACAATAAGACTATTGACTCTATTCTTGATCTTTTTCTTTGCTCTTGGATTTTGTTTAGTAAGTGTAGTTGTTAATTGAGCACCTGCATCATCTCCTCCGAGATTATAAATCTGAAGGGTCTTACCATCAAGACTAATTTCAAACTTATCAGTAGTTAAAGGTTCAGCAGTACCATCAACACGGATCAATGAATATCTTTCTTCATCAAATGGAAGGAAAAACTCACTAGATCCAGCAGAGACTGGTTGTGACAATCTATTATCAACAATATTAACTTCAAATACTTTTCTTATTGAAAGAGACGCATTTGTTAAATCTACATCAGAGATATAATCTTTAGGCAACCTAGTGAATAATGTATTATCAGAAGATGCTGATAGATTTGTAGTTAAAACTTGTAAATCAGTTACATCTCTTGCTACAGTTGGTAAACTACCATTTACTATTCCATCCACATCTGCAACATTAGCAATTGTGATTGAGGTATCACCAACAACAGTAATTCTACCGTATGTTGGATCATTAGATTTTGCAGGATTACTGAACTGAACTAAATTATTTACTTTCACAAGTCCACTACCAGGAAATAAATCCCCATTGCCATGAGTGACTGTGCTTACACCACCAGAAGCAGCAGTAACTGTTGCAACTCCAACAAATATTGAAGGAGATTGAATAACATCACCATTAAATGTTCCAGCAGTACCAACAGTTCCATCATTAGTCGCAAATACTGATTTTACATCAGAAATAGTATATGCTGTAATTGCTGTTGCAACTCTACCATTCTGAATTCCATTGAATATTAATGCTTCGTTCTCTATAAAATCACCTTCTCTTTCATAAAGATTTAAAGCAGCACTATTAGTAACAGAATCTTTTAGGAATGCAGTTGCACCACTATTAGCACCCTTTATAAAGGTAGGTGTAGGTAAACTATCAATAGGTTGATTCAAAGTTACTTGAGTAACTGTTTGAACATCAAATAAAGATAAATCCCACTGATTTAATACTGAGTTAATATTGTATGACCCAGTTTCTAAACTATAATCATAAACTCTTGCAACACCAATTTCAGTTCCTGGAACTACTGTTTGATCAGCACCTACTCTTTGATCTCTTAAACTCAAAATATAAGTGTTACCTATTCCTATAGTAGGATTACCAAAAGTTCTATTTAATTTTAATGTTGCTCCTGTATTGTATATTATATTTTGATTTGATAAAGTTTTTGTTGTTCTTGGTTTTGGGCAATCCAAATATACTGGATTTGGAACTTCTATACCATATCCTCTGACGTATGCCTTACCTGGAGATATTTTATAACAAGCAAGATCGTCTGATGGTGTAGTTCCGCTATAAGTAAATTGTCCTTCTTGAAAAAGACCTCTATTACCTATATTATCATTTAAAGAATCTTTTACACCAACAGTAAATGGTTTTACATAATAATCTCCAGCCTGATCATATGACCTCTGTGCCATTTCATCGGCAAGATTTTTATATGTGCTAGTTTGTATTTTTGACTTAAGAACACCATCAACAACTTCTGCTTCTTCAACAAAAGCATTGTCATCAAAATCATCTAATGGTTTCTTAAATAAAGAAAGAGTAATTTTTAATCGATCAGCACCTGGTGCAGCAAAATTATTAAACCCTTGTGAATTATCATTCAGGGTTTCATCCATATCAGAGTTTATAATCTCTTCATTTACTGCTAAACCAACCCTATAATTTCCATTACTATTATACTGTTCTAGTATAAGTGTTTGTTTTTCTACTTTAACAAATTGTCCTCTAATAAAATAAACACCTTCTTGTATTTGAAAGCATGATCCAGTAGCAGCAGCATTTTGTGCTATTGTTGTTGCAAATGGAGTTCCTGCACTGATAGTGCTATTTCCTAGCAAACCAGAGTTGATAGGAACATTACATGTTAAATCTTCACCATCAGCAAATGTTTGCGTTGCATTATTTGATGTGCTTGAACTAATATAAGCAACATATAAGGTTAGATTTCCTCTTTCAGAATCTTCTGCTAATAAAATATTATCTACAACTGCAGTTACACCAGATGTTCTTCCTGTAATTTGCGTTCCAACTAACTGATCAACATATGCAGATACAGGAACTCCCTGAAAATTATTCTGTAATTGAATATTATAGTATAATTTATTATAACCAGTATTACCAGGTATTACCTTTGCACCTTCTTTAAAAAAATGTTGCCCAAACTTTTCAATCTGATTTTGTAAAATAGATTGGAGATTATTAAGTTCTCTCGCCTGAACAGGAGTTCCAGGTTTAAACAGCACCTTATGATAACCACTATTATCTGAATAGTCGTCAAAATATGGCGATACGTTTAAATTCGTTTGCTGTGGCATGATTTTTTAGAACTGCAAAATAACTTTGATATCTTCTTTTTGGTTTAATGATCTAGTAATCGAAGGTCGATTATCAACATAGATTATATTTCCTGAATATTTTTTAGATTCAGGGTTGGCAATGCCATTATTAAATGACTGACCAAGGTAATACGTCTTACTATTTATTACGGTTGAGACACCTGTGAAGGAGGTATCTATTGCCAAATTAGATCCTGTAGAAGGAATAATAGTAAGGCTACCATTACCACTTGGAGTGCTGGTAAATTGATTTAAATTATATCCAAAAGGTGGATTTGTTTGTGCAGTACCTACAGTGTTAAATCCTGCCATAGTTCTATCTTGAAAGAACTTCAGAACTCCTGTAACTTGATCATAACTAATAACTTTACCCAAAGCAGTAGAACCAGTTCCAATAGTTTGTTTAAATAATGAATCTGGAGCAAATGTAGCAGAACTATATCCAGCACCAGTTAACCGAAGAGCAGGAACTGCACTTGCCTTATCTAATGTTAATAGGTTATTTGATCCAAATCCTTTAGGATCTTGAACCACACCAATTCTTGCTACTTGATTACCTGTAATAAAATCTGGATTTTCTGTATCATTTTCTATTCTAGAATAAAGTAAAACATTAAATGCACCCAATTCATCATATATATCCGAACCATGTCCACCTTGAGGTGGAATAATAACATCAAATGTTGGAACTGTTGTTCCTGTAGGAACTCCACCAGCAACTAAATCTACATTACCATAAGAATAACCGTTACCTTGACTTGAAACAGTTACAGAATCAATTGTTTGGTCATTGGACATGATAATAGTGCATTCAGCACCAGTTCCATCACCTTTAATTGGAACTCTTGTATAAACAGCACCAGCAGTTCCTAAACCAACTCCCCTATTAGTAATAGTAACTATCTTAATAGATCCATCTACTGCATTATCTCTTACTGCTGCATCATCAGCAGAAGTTTCCCAGTCTGGAGGAACTGGAATAAAATCAGTCGATTCAAATTTTACAATCTCACTTGGTTTAATAGTATAAAGATATTTCCATACATACCCATCGCCACTACTTCCCGCAGTCTTTGGTTCTAGATCAGTAAATGTTGGTTCATCTAGTGATGGTCTTCCATTAGGATTTTCAGGATCAGTTCCGTTTTGCAAACACTCATAAACTCTATAATCACTATTCAATACATAATAACTTGCAGAATATAAATTTGTAGCACCTGAAACTTTCGCAGTATTTGACCTTGTATAATCTCCACGATACATATCATATGTTGTTCCTGAAGACCATAATCTTTTTTGAACTACCTGTCTTACATCTGAAGTAGTAATTTTCTTCAGAGCAATCATGCTATCCCAATAACTATTTTCTTCATTAAAACTGTCTTTGGGAGCAGGGGGAGAAGTATCCCAATCAGATTGTAGTTCTGTAGGGTTAGGTAATCCAATAAAAGAATAATATGAATTGCTAGTAGAATTTACACCAGCAATAAAATTCTTTGCATTTAATATCCTAATCTTATCAGTTATGATTGCAGCCATTTTTAGAACTTTTTATTTATTTATTAAAGGTTTTATGAAGGTTTAGTCACAACACTATTTACCCGTGGATATTTTACACCATTAGATGATGAAACTCTATTTCCATGATTTTCATGTGGAAATATAGTTCCAGTTTGTGGTCTTTTATAAACATAAGAAGCATACCGATTATTAGAATCACCAAGATCAGTATATGGATCATCAACCATACCTTCACTAGTACTGGCAATTTGATTTATTCCAGCACCTTCAATTACATATTGGAGTGCATCTGCTTGTTTCATGTTAGGGTATTGTTCAGCAGCACATGCTAAAAGTCCACTAATTTGAGGTGATGCCATACTTGTACCACTAGCACTTGCATTATAATAACTAGTATTTCTTTGATCTTGTACCTGATTATTATATCCAGAACTAGAATTAGCTACAGACGACATAATATATGTGCCAGGTGCCCAAATATCAACTCTTTCTTCACAATTACTATAATATCCTTTTCTATCATTAGTATATGCATCAATTGAACCTACAGATATCACGTTACCTGCAGAAGTCTCTGTGTTACCAGGAGTTGATCCTCTATTAGAGTAATGTCCAGCACCATTTATTACAAGCATATTATCATAATCATTACCACCACTCCTATCCATTGGCCACATTTGATTTCCTGCAGAACCTACCACAATTACTCCATCATTTATACAATCTTCAATATCTGCATCTATACTTGCCACTCTGATTCCCATATATGGAGTTCTATCACTATCATATGGACTACCATAAGTAGAATCAGGAACAGGAATTCGTCTATCTTGTAATGCTGTTCTTTTTTGAGCAGTAGTCATTCCACTAAAACTAGTAGTAACTGTTCTATACTTTATTTCACTTATAGTTGATAATAAAATATTTCCGTCATTATTATAAAACCCGTAACTATTATTAACTATTGTTGGATTTCTTCTTCCAGTAGCAGCGTTAATTGGTTTATTATTATGAAAGTATCTGACATATTCAAACATAATATTATACCACCAAAGTCCAGTTATTCCATTATTACCACCTGCACTAGCAGAAAATTCCATATTATAGATATTGGCATCTCTTGCCCATCCTTGAGTGTTTCCAGCAACCGTTCCTGCTACATGGGTTCCATGACTAGATGTAATTGTAGAATAATTATAGGTTGCTGCAGTATTACTACTATAACCTAGAGCAGCACTGTATTGAAACCAATTAAATTCATTACTACGAAGATTACCACTTCCATCAGGATTTTCTCTAAATTCTGGATGACCAAAATTCATATGACGATCTACTATAATAACATCTACATTTTTACCCGAACTTGTTGTATTATAAGAACCAGTTTGTTGTGATGTTCCATTCGATCCCCAACCAGCTGTTTGTTGCCCATCAATACATCTTTTAATACCCCAATTTTTATCAGCAACACCATCGGGAGTTTTATCCCAATCACCATTTTGAGCACTATCCCACTGTGGCTCAACCATTACTTCAACATTTTCTTCACATGCTTTTACTCTAGAATCATTCAATAATTCAGTTGCTTCAGCATCAGATAAAGTAAAAACCGTATTTCTACTTTGAGGTCTCATCAAATCACATGTGCATGCCCTATTAGGAATAGAACCACTTCCACTAGAAGCAGTCATTTCATTACAAAAAGTTGTTTTATCAGAAAAATTATTAAGAGTGACTGTATACTCTTTCATCTATGCCTCCGCTTGTATTAGAGTTAGGGTTACTGTAATAGAACGAGCAGAAGAATCCTTATTGGTCACTTTTGCATAAACTGTTGTAGAAGGTGTTCCATCATTATTCCATCCAATAACTCCTGGCGACATTAAGAATGTGCTTGCACCTGCAGTAGATGTTAAAACTTCTGCTATGACACCTGAACCTGGTGCGGGATCTGTTCCCTCTGCTCTACTAGCATCAGAGGTTCTAGATGCAGCGTCAACATAAAGTCTAACCCAAGCAGGATGATCTATTGCTATCTTAAGTAAATTATATGCTTTGAATGCAGTTATTGATAAATCACCAGAAGCAGCAGCATTAAGAGAAGCAGTAGTGGCACTCTTCGTAGTTCTAGTTGCTAATGCTCCACCGCCACCACTAGGAGTATCCCAACTTAAAACACCAGATCCATCAGATTTTAAATAAGTGTTTGCATCACCATCATTATTTGGAAGAGTTAAAGTATATGTTGCACCAGCACTATGAGGTGGTGACTTAATTTTTACCCCGTGAGAGTTCTGACTACAGTTAAGTTGAATTGTACCATCATTACTACTACCATCACCCCTAACTTCAACAACACCAGAACCATTGGCATCAATTTTTATATTGGCATTAGAAGTAGATACTATAGTATGTCCATTAACATCTAAATTTCCACCTAATTGCGGTGAGGTATCGTCTACGACATTAGATATTCCACCACCACCTCCTCCAGCAATAGTAATAGTTTTTGTTGCTCCCGTGCCAGATGCAACTACACCTGATCCTACAAAATTAAGAGTCGTAGCAACAGTTGATAAAGCAGAACCCTCATCCT
>CETH01069171.1_pt1 | contig 13161 bp, 8 predicted proteins | sample 361461 | NCBI WGS metagenome assembly CETH01 (sample SAMEA2622695, study PRJEB7988) | marine metagenome | isolation source: saline water (ENVO:00002010), including
ATGCGTTGCCTTACCAGGCTATCAAGTCTTTTCTATAAGTCTTCTCACGTATTCATAATCCTCAGAGAATCCGCGCAACTGGCAAGCTAGGGTTTTACTTGAAGCTTGCGGCTTGTGGCTTGTAGCCGCTCTAACGGGCGGGCACAAAAAAGGGCGACCGAAGTCGCCCTTTTTTACAGCTGGAAAGGCTTAGTTGCCCTTGCCTTCCATCTGCTGCTTGATCAGATCACCAATGGTGGTCGGACCAGCGGCCAGCATTTCCTGCTTACGCAGATCCTGCATGGCTTCTTTCTCGTCTTCAACGTCCTTCGCCTTGATGGACAGGCTGATAACGCGGCTCTTGCGGTCGACACCAATGATCTTGGCTTCGACTTCATCGCCAACGTTCAGAACGTTGCGAGCGTCTTCGATACGGTCACGGCTGATTTCGGAGGCTTTCAGAGTGCCTTCGATGTCGTCGCCCAGAGTGATTACTGCACCCTTGGCATCAACTTCCTTGACGGTACCGGTGATGATGCTGCCCTTCTCGTTCAGGGAAACGAAGTTGGAGAACGGATCGTCTTCCAGCTGCTTGACGCCCAGGGAGATACGCTCACGCTCCGGATCAACAGACAGGATGACAGTCTCGATCTCGTCGCCTTTCTTGAAGCGACGTACCGCTTCTTCGCCAGCTTCGTTCCAGGAGATGTCGGACAGGTGAACCAGACCGTCGATGCCGCCATCCAGACCGATGAAGATACCGAAGTCGGTGATGGACTTGATGGAACCGGAGATCTTGTCGCCCTTGTTGAACTTGCTGGAGAACTCTTCCCACGGGTTCATCTTGCACTGCTTGATGCCCAGGGAGATACGACGACGGTCTTCGTCGATGTCCAGAACCATAACTTCCACTTCGTCGCCAACGTTGACAACCTTGGACGGGTGGATGTTCTTGTTGGTCCAGTCCATTTCGGAAACGTGAACCAGGCCTTCAACGCCTTCTTCCAGCTCGGCGAAGCAGCCGTAGTCGGTCAGGTTGGTGACCTTGGCGGTAACGCGAGTGCCTTCCGGATAACGACCGGTGATAGCAACCCACGGATCTTCGCCCAGTTGCTTCAGACCCAGAGAAACGCGGTTGCGCTCGCGGTCGAACTTCAGGACCTTGACGTCGATCTCGTCGCCAACGTTGACGATCTCGGACGGATGCTTGATACGCTTCCACGCCATGTCGGTGATGTGCAGCAGGCCATCGACGCCGCCCAGGTCGACGAACGCACCGTAATCGGTGAGGTTCTTGACGATACCCTTGACGACTTGACCTTCCTGCAGGGTTTCCAGCAGGGCTTCGCGCTCGGCGGAGTTCTCGGCTTCCAGGACAGCACGACGGGAAACGACAACGTTGTTGCGCTTCTGGTCCAGCTTGATGACCTTGAATTCCAGTTCCTTGTTTTCCAGGTGGGTGGTGTCACGTACGGGACGTACGTCAACCAGCGAGCCCGGCAGGAACGCACGGATGGTGTTGACGTCGACGGTAAAGCCACCTTTGACCTTGCCGTTGATGACGCCCTTGACGACTTCTTCTGCAGCGAAAGCAGCTTCGAGGACCTTCCACGATTCGGCGCGCTTGGCCTTCTCGCGGGACAGCTTGGTTTCACCGAAACCGTCTTCAACGGCATCCAGTGCAACGTGCACCTCATCACCCACAGCGATGGTCAGTTCGCCCTGCTCGTCCAGGAACTGATCACGCGGGATGACACCCTCTGATTTCAGACCGGCGTGAACGGTGACCCAGTCGGAGTCGATGTCCACAACGATACCAGTGATGATGGAGCCCGGCTCCATATCAAGGGTTTTTAGGCTTTCTTCAAAAAGTTCGGCAAAGCTTTCGCTCATTTGGAATCCTGTAAATTAAGTATTTGGGATGCTACCGCATAGCCGCTCAAGAGCGCGCTGTGCAGCCACTGTCCCGCCACGCCACCAGCTTGCGTGGGTTGATTATCTCAATGCGCCTTCCGGTGTCGCTGGTTGCCCGGAAAGTACCAACTGATCAGCCCAGCAAATTGCGCTCAAGCGCCATTGCGTGGACTGTTTCAAGTACTTCTTCGATGCCCATCTGCGTGGAGTCGATCTGAATGGCATCGTCCGCTGGCTTGAGCGGAGCGACGCTGCGATTCATATCGCGCTCGTCACGGGCGACGATCTCATCTAGAAGACTCGCCAGATTAGCAGTTTCGCCCTTTTCGAGCAACTGCCGATGACGACGGGACGCGCGCTCCTGGGCGCTGGCTGTCAGATACACTTTTAGCTGGGCGTCGGCGAAGACCACCGTTCCCATATCACGACCGTCCGCGACCAGACCGGGTGCCTCACGAAACGCACGCTGACGCTGCAGCAGGGCGTCGCGCACGGCCGGCAGCGCCGCAACCTGAGAGGCGCCAGCGCCGACCGCTTCGGTGCGAATAGCCCGGCTGACGTCCTCACCTTCCAGAATAATCTGCTGCTCGCGCCCGTCCTCGGCAGCAACAAACTGCACGTCCAGGTGCGCAGCCAAGGCCTCAAGCGCGGCTTCGTTGGTCAGGTCAACCCCGTGATTGCGGGCGGCAAATGCCAGCAAACGATACAGCGCCCCCGAGTCGAGCAGATTCCAGCCCAGTCGGCGGGCCAGCAGACCGGCAATGGTTCCCTTGCCTGAGCCGCCGGGGCCGTCGATGGTAATGACGGGGGCCTGTTGATCAATCACGCGCTTTCCTCCAGTTGGACTTTCATGCCGACCGACTGCGCCAGTTCGACAAAGCCCGGGAACGACGTTGCCACGTTGGCGCAGTCCTTGATGTAAATGTCACCGGTGGCGCGCAGCGCGGCTACCGAGAACGACATCGCAATACGATGGTCTCCGTGGCTTTCAACGCTGCCACCGCCAATCGGGCCGCCGTCGATGATAATGCCATCCGGAGTCGGCTCGGCCTTGACGCCCAGCGCCTGCAGACCATCAGCCATGACCTGGATCCGGTCCGACTCCTTGACCCGCAGCTCTTCGGCGTCACGCAGGATAGTGCGCCCTTCAGCGCAGGCTGCTGCAACAAACAACACCGGGAACTCGTCGATTGCCAGCGGCACCTGGTCCACCGGGATATCGATGCCTTTTAGCGGAGCGTAACGAACGCGAATATCGGCAACCGGCTCACCACCTACTTCGCGCTCGTTCAGCAACTCCAGGTTACCGCCCATTTCGCGCAGGATGTTGATGATGCCGATGCGAGTCGGGTTGATGCCGACGTGCTCGAGCGTCAGATCCGCGCCCTCGCAGATGCTGGCGGCCACCATGAAGAACGCCGCAGAAGAGATATCTGCCGGCACGTCGATACGACAGGCAGTCAGCTTGTGACCTGACTCGATGGTGACGGTATCGCCATCGACTTTGACCGGATAACCGAAGCCCTTGAGCATGCGCTCGGTATGATCACGGGTCGGCGCCGGCTCGGTCACGGACGTGGCACCGGAAGCATACAGGCCGGCCAGCAGAATGCAGGACTTGACCTGCGCACTGGCCATCGGCATCTGATAGTCCATACCCATCATGCGACTGCCACCCTTGATGCGCAGCGGCGGACGACCTTCATCACCGGTTTCGATCTGCGCACCCATCTCGCGCAGGGGCTTGGCCACCCGCCCCATCGGGCGCTTGGACAACGACGCATCGCCGGTCAGCACGGTGTCGAACTCCTGCCCCGCCAGCAGGCCGGAAAGCAGGCGCATGGAAGTACCGGAGTTACCCAGATACAGCGAGCCCGGCGGCGCCTTCAGGCCGTGCAGACCCACACCATTGATCGTGACTCGACCATGATGCGGACCTTCGATAACCACACCCATATCGCGAAATGCCTGCAGTGTTGCCAGGCTGTCCTCACCCTCGAGAAAACCCTCAACCTCGGTCACACCTTCGGCCAGGGAGCCGAGCATGATGGAGCGGTGGGAAATGGATTTGTCGCCCGGCACGCGAATGCGGCCGCTCACCTGCCCGCCAGGGCGCGCGATGAAATTGAATTCTTTGCTTTGCATAGGTTCCATGTAAGCCCTGCGGGCCAGAATAGTGCTGAAATGCTCTCGTGCCGACTTGGCTCGGGTAAACACACCGAGCAGCGTGTTGGCATCGCGGGTTTCCACCGCCTCACGCAGCCGACCCAGATCCTGAGTAAAGGCGTCCAGGCTGCGAAGTACCGCATCCCGGTTGGCCAGAAACACATCGCGCCACATCACCGGATCACTCGCGGCAATGCGGGTAAAGTCCCGGAAACCACCTGCCGCGTATCGGAAAATCTCAAGATTCTCGTTACGCGACGCCAGCGTATCGACCAGCGAAAAGGCCAGCAGATGCGGCAGATGACTGGTGGCCGCCAGGACTTCGTCATGGTCGGCCAGTGACATCTGCTCCACATCCGCGCCCAGCGCCTGCCAGCAGGACTGAACCAGTGCCACAGCCTGCTTGGCCGTCTGTTCCAGCGGCGTCAAAATAACCTTGTGATGGCGGAACAAATCTGCGCGCGCAGCCTCAACACCGCTCTTTTCGGAGCCGGCTATCGGATGGCCCGGTACGAAGTTGGCCGGCACCCTGCCGAACACCTCTTCGACCGCCAGCGCAACCGCACCCTTGGTACTTCCCACATCGGTCATTACCGCCTGACCGAGATCCATCGCAGCCAACTGGGCCAGCACCGCGCGCATGCCCAGCACTGGCACGGCCAGCATGATCAGATCGGCACCCCGGACGGCTTCCGCCAGATCTGCAGTCGTACTGTCAACCACACCAAGGGGAACAGCCTGACGACGGGCAACCGGGTCCAGATCACAACCAATGACTTCCCGGCAAAGGCCGCTCTCGCGCATACCCTTGGCAAAAGAGCCGCCAATCAGCCCCAGACCGATAACAGCCAGGCGCCCGATTATCGGCGTGCCCTGTGACAGCGTGGTTACGTTAGACACGCGCCAGCACCTGCTTCAGGGCATCGAGAAAACGCTGGTTCTCGACCGGCAAGCCTATGGTCACGCGCAGGTAATTCGGCATGCCGTAGTTGGCCACCGGCCGCACGATCACACCCTCACGCAGCAGCCCCTGGAACACCGGCGCAGCCTCGCGCCCCAGATCAATAGCCAGGAAGTTGCCACGGGACGGAATCCAGCTCAGCCCAAGCGCGGCACATCCTTCTTCCAGCTGCTGCATGCCAATACGGTTGATGCGGCGACTTTCGATCAGGTACGCCTCGTCCTCCAGGGCAGCCAGCGCAGCGGCCAGCGCGAGGCTGTTGACATTGAACGGCTGACGCACCCGATTCAGTGCATCGGCAATTGCCGGGTGGGACAGGCCGTAGCCCACACGCAGCGCTGCCAGACCGTAGGCCTTGGAGAATGTGCGCGACACCAGCAGGTTGCTGTAGCGCCCGAGATAGTCGACACCGTTGGGAACATCGTCGGTTTCAACGTATTCGGTATAGGCCTCGTCCAGCACGACTATCACGTTCTCGGGTACGCGATCCAGAAACGCTTCCAGCGCATCGCGCTCAATCCAGGTACCGGTCGGATTGTTCGGGTTGGCGATAAAGACCACGCGGGTAGACGGCGTGATGGCCGCCGCCATGGCGTCCAGATCATGCCCCCAGTCCTTGGCCGGCACCGATACTGCCCTAGCACCCACCGCCTGGGTCACAATCGGATACACCGCAAAGGCATGATCACTGAACACCACTTCATGTTCAGGCCCCACGAAGGCACGCGCAACCAGCTCAAGAATATCGTTGGAACCGTTGCCCAAAGTGATACCGGCCGTATTCACCCCCGACTTCGCGGCCAACGCCTGCTTCAATGCAAAGCCGTTACCGTCCGGATAACGAGTCAGCTCCGGCAACGCAGCGGCAATGGCCTCCCGCACCGCCGGGCTGGGACCCAGCGGGTTCTCGTTACTCGCCAGCTTGACGATATCCTGAGGGCGCAGCCCAAACTCGCGCGCCAATTCCTCGACCGGCTTACCCGGCACATAGGGGGACAGCTTCTGTACGCCTGGACGCGCCAGGTTGAGAAAATCGCAACTCATAGAACACAAGCCTCAAGCTACAAGCAGCAAGCTTCAAGTCACACCAGGCCGCAGTTGCTTGCAGCTTGCGGCTTGCAGCTTGTCGCTGATGATTTAGAGCACCGCCTTCGGATACGACCCCAGCACCTTCAGCGCCACCGAATCGTCATTGATTTTCTCCAGCACATCCTTGATCAACGGATCGTGCTGATGACCGAAGAAATCGATAAAGAACACATAGGTCCACTTGCCGCTGCGCGACGGGCGGGTTTCGATGCGACTGAGATCAATACCGTTGGAGTGGAACGGCTCCAGCAGATGATGCAGAGCACCCGGCTTGTTGCGCATGGAGACGATGATCGATGTCTTGTCGTCGCCGGTCGGCGGAACCTGCTGGTTACCGATGATCAGAAAGCGCGTGGAGTTGTCCGGGCGATCTTCGATCTTCTCGGCCAGACGGGTCAGACCGTAGAGGTCGGCCGCCATATCGCCGGCGATCGCCGCCGAGTTCCACTCGCCCTTGACCCGCCGCGCCGCATCGGCGTTGCTGGCAACCGCAACGCGCTCGACATTCGGATAGTGGGCATCGAGCCATTTGCGACACTGGGCCAGCGACTGGGCGTGGGAGTAGACGCGGGAAATCTTGTCGGTCTTGGTGTTCTCACCCACCAGCAGATGGTGGTGTATACGCAGCTCCACTTCACCGCAGATCACCAGATCGTGCTCAAGGAAGCTGTCCAGCGTGTGATTGATCGCGCCTTCGGTGGAGTTCTCTACCGGCACCACACCGAAATGCACTGCGCCTGCAGCAACTTCACGGAAGATCTCGTCAATTGCCGCCATCGGCACACTGACCACCGAGTGACCAAAATGCTTGAGTGCAGCCGCCTGGGTAAAGGTGCCTTCCGGGCCGAGGTAGGCCACACGCAGCGGCTCTTCAAGCGCCAGACAGGCCGACATGATCTCACGGAACAGACGGGCCATTTCTTCGTTATCGAGCGGCCCCTTGTTCAGCTCCATGATGTGCTTGAGCACCCAGGCTTCACGTTCGGGGCGATAGAACACCGGCTTGACACCAGGTTCCAGCGCCTTCTGCTTGACCTGAGCGACCGTCTGCGCACAGGTTGCGCGCTCACTGATCAGGTCAAGAATCTTTTCATCAATGGTGTCGATGCGCTTGCGCAGCGCCTTCAACTGATCTTCATCAGACATGAGTATCAACCGTGCTGCTGTTCGAACTCGGCCATATAGGCCACCAGAGCGTCAACCGCCGCTTGCGGCACCGCGTTGTAGATGGAGGCACGCATGCCGCCCACCGAACGGTGACCCTTCAGGTTCAGCAGGCCGCGCTCTTCTGCGCCAGCCAGGAAGGGTTTGTCCAGGCGATCATCGGCCAGACGGAACGGGATGTTCATCCAGGAGCGATCGGCCACGTTGATCGGGTTGGTGTACAGCTCGCTGGCATCAATCGCCGAGTACAGGGCTTTCTGCTTGGCATCGTTGACGCGCTTGACCGCCTCCAGACCGCCCTGCTCCTTCAGCCACTGGAAGATCAGGCCAGACAGGTACCAGGCAAAGGTCGGAGGCGTGTTGTACATCGAATCGTTCTTGGCGGCGACGGCATAGTCCAGCATGGTCGGACAGCTGGCACGCGCCCGACCCAGCAGGTCTTCACGCACGATCACGACGACCAGACCGCTCGGGCCGATATTTTTTTGCGCACCGGCATAGATCATGCCGAATTGCGATACATCAACCGGGCGCGACAGGATGGTCGAGGACATATCCGCCACCAGCGGCACCTCGCCGGTCTGCGGTACCCAGTTGAACTCGAGCCCGCCGATGGTCTCGTTCGGACAATAGTGCACATACGCCGCATCGGCGGCCAGCTGCCATTCATTCTGACCGGGAATCGCAAAGTAATCGTATGCCTTGGCGCTACCGGCAACGTTCACGTTACCAAAGCGCGAGGCCTCCTCGATGGCCTTGCGCGACCAGATACCGGTATCGATATAGTCCGCACTGCCCCCCTCGGGCATCAGGTTCAGCGGGACCTGGGCAAACTGCTGACTGGCGCCGCCCTGCAGGAACAGCACCTTGTAGTTGTCAGGAATGGACATCAGGTCGCGCAGGTCCTGTTCGGCCTGCTGGGCTACCGAGACGAACTCGTCGCTGCGGTGGCTCATTTCCATGATCGACAGGCCCTTGCCCTGCCAGTCAAGCAGCTCGGCCTGAGCCCGCTGCAACACCGCTTCCGGCAATGCAGCCGGCCCAGCACAGAAATTGAACAGACGCTTACTCACGATTACTCCTGATCATCCACGGGTTGCTGCTCATCAGCTTCCGAAAGCGCAGCGTCGCCTTCTGCAACGACGCCCTCTTCCGGTTCAATATCGTCTTCCGACGGTTCCTGCACACGTTCCAGGCCAACCAGCTTCTCTTCCGGCGCCAGGCGGATCAGCATCACGCCCTGGGTGTTACGCGACAGGCTCGACACCTCGCTGACCCGGGTACGCACCAGCGTGCCCTGATCGGAGATCAGCATGATCTCCTCGCCATCGACGACCTGCACCGCGCCAACCAGCGGGCCATTGCGCTCGTTGGACACCATGGCGATGACGCCCTGACCACCACGGCCGCGTCGGGGGAACTCTTCCAGAACCGTACGCTTGCCATAGCCGCGCTCGGAAGCGGTCAGAATCTGTGCTTCGCGCTCCGGAATCAGCATCGAGATCAGGCGTTGACCGGTCGGCAGGCGCATACCACGCACACCGCGGGCAGTACGCCCCATGGTGCGCACGTGGCGCTCCTTGAAGCGAATGACCTTGCCGCCGTCGGAGAACAGCATGATGTCGCGCGAACCATCGGTGATGGCTGCAGCGATCAGGGTGTCGCCTTCTTCCAGACGCAGCGCGATAAGGCCGTTGCTGCGCGGACGGCTGAACTGCACCAGCGGTGTTTTCTTCACGGTACCGCGCGCGGTTGCCATAAAGATGTAGGCGCCGGTAGGCTCATCGCTGTCGTCATCGTCGCCATCTTCAGCATCAGCGTCATCGGACTCGACCTCAACAGCCTCGCCTTCGATCACACTGTTTTCATCATCCAGCTCTTCGCCTTCCTCGGCACTCTGTTGCTGCAACGCTTCCAGATCAATCTGCAGCATCGCGGTAATCCACTCGCCCTCTTCCAGCGGCAGCAAATTCACCAGCGGACGGCCGCGCGCGGTGCGCGAAGCCTCAGGAATTTCGTAGGTTTTCAGCCAGTAAACCTTACCGCGGCTGGAGAACAGCAGCAGCGTGGCATGACTGTTGGCAACCAGCAGGTGCTCGACGTAGTCTTCATCTTTCACACCGGTCGCCGCCTTACCGCGACCACCACGGCGCTGAGCCTGGTAATCGGTCAGCGGCTGGCTCTTGGCATAGCCACCGTGGGAAATGGTCACCACGCGCTCTTCTTCGGTAATCAGATCAGCGATGGTCAGATCCATGCGCGACGCAACGATCTCGGTACGACGCTCGTCGCCGAAGGCTTCCTTGACCTGCTCCAGCTCTTCAACGATGACTTCCATCAGACGTTCATGGCTGTTGAGAATGCGCAGCAGCTCACCAATCTGTTCCAGAATCTGCTGATACTCGGTGAGCAGTTTTTCGTGTTCCAGACCGGTCAGGCGATGCAGGCGCATGTCGAGAATCGCCTGGGCCTGTTCGGCAGACAGGTAGTACTGACCATCGCGCAGGCCGAATTCCTCACCGAGCCCGTCAGGGCGGCAGGATTCGGCACCCGCACGTTCGACCATTTCGATCACCGTGCCCGGCGCCCAGGCAGTCGCCAGCAGGCGCTCCTTGGCTTCGGCCGGGGTCGGCGACTGCTTGATCAGCTCGATCACCGGATCAATGTTGGATAGCGCAACCGCCTGACCTTCGAGGATGTGACCGCGCTCACGGGCCTTGCGCAGCTCATACACGGTACGGCGGGTAACCACCTCGCGGCGGTGGCGTACGAAGGCTTCCAGCAGCTCCTTGAGGTTCAGGATCTTCGGCTGGCCATCGAGCAGGCCGACCACGTTGATGCCGAAAACACTCTGCATCTGGGTCTGGGCATAAAGGTTGTTGAGTATCACCTCGGGCACTTCGCCCCGGCGCAACTCGATTACCACGCGGATACCGTCCTTGTCAGACTCATCGCGCAGCTCGGTAATACCCTCAAGCTTCTTCTCTTTTACCAGTTCGGCGATCTTCTCGATCAGACGCGCCTTGTTGAGCTGGTAGGGCAATTCGGAAATCACGATCTGCTGGCGACCGCCAACCTTGTCGATATCTTCGATATGGCAGCGAGCACGGACGTAAATGCGACCGCGCCCGGTACGGTAGGCCTCAACGATGCCCGCACGACCATTGATGATACCGGCGGTCGGGAAGTCAGGCCCCGGAATGAACTCCATCAGCTCGTCGATGCTGATATCGGGATTGCTGATCACCGCCAGACAGCCGTTGATCACTTCGGTCAGGTTGTGCGGCGGGATATTGGTCGCCATACCGACGGCGATACCACTGGAACCGTTGACCAGCAGGTGCGGAATCTTGGTCGGCAGGACGTCTGGAATCTGCTCCTTGCCGTCGTAGTTGGGTACCCAGTCGACGGTTTCCTTGTCCAGATCGGCCAACAGTTCATGGGTCAGCTTGGCCATCCGCACTTCGGTGTAACGCATTGCTGCCGCGTTATCGCCATCGATGGAACCGAAGTTGCCCTGACCGTCGACCAGCGGATAGCGCATGGAAAAGTCCTGCGCCATACGCACGATAGTGTCGTATACGGCAGAGTCACCGTGCGGGTGGTACTTACCGATCACGTCACCAACAACACGGGCCGACTTCAGGTACGGCTTGTTCCAGTCGTTGCCCAGTTCGCTCATCGCGTACAGCACGCGACGGTGCACCGGCTTGAGGCCATCGCGCACGTCCGGCAGTGCCCGTCCGACAATTACGCTCATCGCATAATCCAGATAGGACTGCTTCAGTTCGTCTTCGATATTGACTGGAAGGATCTCTTTGGCCAGTTCACCCATGAAACGGCATTCCTTTTATTGTCGGCAACCCATTGATGCCAAAAGCATTAGTCACATGCGCAAGGAGGACGAACACGCCGACCAACCCGCACCGCAGGCCGAGGCCCGCAGCGGGACGCGTCCCGCCCGATCAAAGCGGCAGAGGATACCACAGACAACCCGCAGGCGGGAGCATGAAGCACACCTGCGCCAGCGTCTCAGTGCAGCTGACGCACACTCATCAGATTGGCAATTTTGCCCTCGTCCGGTTGCTCGATAATGCCCTTTTCAGTGACGATCGCGTCTATCAACTCGACCGGCGTCACATCCAGCGCCATCTCCCCGCCGCCGAACCCACCGGGCGCAGCTCCTCCCAACTGATCCGGCCTCAGATCATCAGCATCAGGCAAACTCGAATCAATGGTGGCTGTGGATGCCACCACCATAAAACGCAGACCGTGGTGCATTGCCAGAATGGCCAGCGCGTAGCTGCCCAGTGGACCGATCACGTCGCCATTGGCCGCAATTTTCTCCGCACCAACCACCACCCAGGTAACCCCGTCATATTTCATCAGCCGCCCGGCTTCGACGTCGGCATGCAAGGAGGCAGATACCCCGTCACGCACAAGCTCGAAGACACCCGCCTCCGCGTGCGGCATGGTTGAACGGGCCTCGTTGACCAGCACCTCGCCCACCAGCCCTGCCGCACTTGCAGAGCGCACTACCCCATAGGTGGTGCCACCACCGCCACCGGACAGGTCGCCACCATAGCCATGCAGCATGATCCGATGAACAGATGCCTTGTGGCGCCGCAACAGCTGCACCCCGAGCCGCGCCATGACCTGATTGGCCTCACGATCGGCGGCCTGAATAGCCTGGGCTGCCTGCAGCAACCGCAGCGCCATGTCATCCCCCGATCTGGAACTGACAACCGTTTGGCGCATGATGCCCAGCGCCCACTGCAATGCCGCTGCCATCGGCTGTATCGCCGCCAGTTCATCCATCAGCGGCTGCAATACTTCCATCCAGGCAACCGGAGGAACCGGCCTGCGCGCAGCCAGCGCCAGCGCATAGGCTGCAGCGATCCCCAGCGCAACCCCTCCGCAGACGGCGCCATCACGCATCAGAACCAGCACCTCGGCCGGCGCCGAGCAGGTAGCAACTGCCGGCTGACCATCAAGCGTGCGCAAATCCAGCACCCGGAGCTTTCCCTCGGGCAACCAGACCAGGCCCTGCAACGGATGGTCTACAGCTACGGTCTCTACATGCAACATGAGCGAATCCCCTATTCCGATGCGGCGGCCTGTCAGCAACCGCCGCCACTTTCACGCTGCATTTGCGCACCACCAGCAGGTATACTTGCCGACCATGATGCAAGGTGAACTGAACATGACCACGCTGCCCCGCGAGCTCGATCTGCTGATCGTGCCACGCTGGATCGTGCCCGTTGTCCCGCACGGCCAGGTCCTTGAAAATCATGCCCTGGCAGTCCATCAGGGGCGCATCGTCGGCATTGTGCCGGTGGCCTCCGCCAACGCGTTGAATCCGCGCGAGCGACGCGACCTGCCAGACCATGTCCTGATTCCGGGCCTGATCAACGCCCATGGCCACGCAGCCATGACGCTGTTCCGTGGCCTGGCCGACGATCTGCCGCTGATGACATGGCTGACAGACCATATATGGCCCGCAGAAGGCCGCTGGGTCAACGCCGATTTTGTCCGTCTGGGCACTGACCTTGCGATTGCCGAGATGCTGCGCGGCGGCACAACCTGTTTTTCCGACATGTATTTCTTCCCGGACGTAGCCGCGGCCGCCGCAATGGATGCGGGTATCCGGGCCCAACTGTGCTTTCCGGTCATAGATAATCCGATCCCGGGTGCACGCAATGCTGAAGAGGCCATTGCCAAGGGATTGCGCCTGCGCGATGACACCCGTCACAACGGCCTGATCAGCGTCGCGTTCGGCCCACACGCACCCTATACCGTCGGCGATGAGAACCTGACCCGCATCCGCACCCTGGCGGACGAACTGGACATGCCGATTCACATGCATCTCCACGAGACTGCCGGCGAGG
>CETH01139791.1_pt1 | contig 13152 bp, 14 predicted proteins | sample 361461 | NCBI WGS metagenome assembly CETH01 (sample SAMEA2622695, study PRJEB7988) | marine metagenome | isolation source: saline water (ENVO:00002010), including
TAGCAATTCTTATTGGTTTCGTTTTTTAGAAATTTACTTAGTTTTTCTAAGTAAAGATTCGAGGTAACTATGAATTTTTTTACAAGAATATTTTTATGCTTAAACATGTTCGGATTGCTTTTTGTTGGAACAGCAAGCAGCGTTTTAGCTGCTGAAGAAGTTACTGGTATTGCGAAGCTAGGCTTTAGTTTACCAGGTTTAATTACTCAAATAATTAACTTCGCAATTTTATTGGTTGTTTTGAGAATTTTTCTCTGGAAGCCATTTTTAAAAATCATTGATGAACGTAATAAAAAGATTAAGTTGGGTTTAGAAGCTGCTGAACAAGCGAGTTTACAAGCTTCAGAAAGCCAATCGGAGTCTAAAAAAATTCTTGATGATGCAAAAAAAGAGGCATCTCAATTTGTTAATGATGCACGAGAAATGGCTGATAAGTTAAAAATTGAGTTGGAAGAAAAAGCTAATAAGGATGCAGAAATTATTGTTCAAAAAGCGAAAAAAGAAATTGAACGTGATAAAGAACAGGCCTTAGCTGTAATCAGAAAGAATTTTGCTGAGGTAACTATATCAGCTGCTGAAAAAGTTATTGATAAATCATTAGATCAAAAAACTCATCAAGATCTAATTGATGGAATATTAAATGATTATGAGTTTGAGAAAGAATAATAGAGGAGAATAGTTTATATGCTTATAAGGGATGTTGCTGGTAGGAGGTATGCATTAGCGCTAGGAGAAATTGCTAGTGAAAATGATTCTTTTGAGAATTGGGCTAATTTACTCAACAATGCTTCTGTAATTTACCAGGATGTTCAATCTGAAGCACTTTTTACTAGTAATGAGTTAAGCGATGATGAATTTGTTTCAATTTTGCAAGATGTCTTTACTAATTTAGACGAGTTAAGCATTAATTTTTTTCGTTTGTTAAAGAAAAAAAATAGATTGAATTTATTGCCTTCAATTGCGTCTTATTTTCAAGAAATTCTTGATGATAACTCAAATGTTGTAAGAGGCGAAGTTATTACAGCTGTTTCAATTGATAATGATTTATCTGATATAGAAAACTCTCTTTCAAAAAAATTAAATAAAAAAGTTATATTATCTTCAACAATTGATGAAAGTATTATAGCCGGTATAAAAATTCGTATAGGTGATAGATTATTTGATGGTACAGTTAAATCAAAATTAAATAAACTTAAGGAAGATTTACTAAATGTACAAAATTAATTTGTTTTGTGAAAATTTTGGAGGATATTATGTCAGTTAGACCAGATGAAGTTGCTTCTATTTTAAAGAAGCAAATTGAAAATTTTGAAGATAAGACTAATGAAGTTAATGTTGGAACAGTCATAGAAACCTCCGATGGCATTGCTCAAATTTTTGGATTGCAAAGTTGTGTTGCTTCTGAATTAATTGAATTTAGTAATGGTGTTAGAGGATTGGCATTAAACCTTGAAGAAGAGACAGTTGGTGCAATTATCCTTGGAGATTACACTGCTATTAAAGAAGGCGATGAAGTAAAAACAACTGGAGACGTAGCTTCTGTTCCTGTAGGTGAAAATTTTATTGGTCGTGTAGTTAATGCGCTTGGTGATCCTATAGATGAATTAGGTTCAATAAAGGCTGCAGAGACTAGGCCTGTTGAAAAAATTGCTCCTGATGTTGTTTCAAGAAAAAGCGTTGATCAACCACTTCAAACAGGGATTAAGGCTGTAGATGCAATGATTCCTATTGGACGAGGGCAAAGAGAATTAATAATTGGTGACAGATCAATAGGTAAAACAGCTATTGCAATTGATGCAATTATTAATCAAAAAGGCGAAGATGTTATTTGTGTTTATGTTGCAATTGGTCAGAAAGATTCGAAAGTTGCTCAAACAGTTGCCTCATTACAAGATAATGGTGCAATGGATCACACAATTGTTGTATCAGCATCTGCAGCAGAATCAGCAGCGCTTCAATATCTTGCTCCATATTCTGGTTGTGCAATTGCTGAATACTTCATGGATCAAGGAAAAGATGTTTTAGTTATATATGATGATTTATCAAAACATGCTTGGGCGTATAGGCAGATTTCTTTACTGTTGAAGCGACCACCTGGCCGTGAGGCATATCCTGGTGATGTATTTTATCTTCATTCTAGACTTTTGGAACGAGCAGCTAGAGTAGATGAATCTGTTGGAGGTGGTTCAATAACCGCTCTGCCAATTATTGAGACGCAAGCAGGAGATGTATCTGCTTATATTCCAACAAATGTTATTTCAATTACTGATGGACAAATTGTTTTAGAACAGGGGTTGTTTAACACAGGGCAAAGACCAGCTACAAATCCAGGTATTTCTGTATCAAGGGTAGGTGGCTCAGCACAAACGAAAGCTATGAAAAAAGTTGCAGGTACATTAAGATTAGATTTGTCTCAATATAGAGAGCTACAAGCTTTTGCGCAATTTGGAACTGATGACTTAGATGCAACAACTAAACGTCAATTGGATCGAGGTGCAAGGTTAACTGAGCTCTTAAAACAAAAACAATATTCACCTAAGTCATTGTCGCAGCAAGTAACAATTCTATTTGCGGGAACAAAAGGCCATCTTGATGATGTGCCTATTGAAAAGGTTAGTGATTTTGAAGAAAAATTTGAAGAGTTTATGCACTCACAACATAAAAATATTTTAGATGATATTGAAGATTCTAAAGATATAAGTGATGAAACAGAGAAAAAACTCGAAGAAGCAATTACAAGTTTCAAAGGTACTATAAGTTATTAATTTTGGAGATATTTTATGGCCGGTGGAGGTTCAGTAAGAGAAATTAAAAATCGCATGAGTGCGGTTGCAAATACTTCGAAAGTTACGAAGGCAATGGAACTTGTCTCAGCATCAAAGATGCGAAAAGCTCAACAAAAAGCATTAGAATCAAGACCTTATGCTGAAATGATGGAATCTATGTTAGTCAGATTAGTACAAAGTTTAGATATTGATAATACTGAATCTAGTCCGATGTTAGCAAAAAATACTTCCACGAATATTGGTATGATTCATATAACTCCTGACAGAGGGTTAGTTGGTGGTTTAAATACTAATATTAACAAAAAATCTGCATCTTTTGTTTTAGAGAATCAAGCAAATAATTCAGAAGTGAGTCTAATAACATTGGGTACCAAAGGTCGTGATTTTTTCTCTCGGGCAGGTTATGAACTAGCAGCATCGTTTGAAATGAATAACCAATCTGAAGAATTAGCTATGGCAAAGATTTTAGCTGAACAAGCAAGCCGAGATTTTATTTCTGGTGATGTCGGAGAGATACATATTGCATATCAAAAATTTATTAGTAACGCCAAGCAGGAACCAACAATTAAAAAGTTATTACCAATTTCAAAAGATTTAATTAATGAAGATGAGTTATCTTCATCTATGAATTATCTGGTTGAACCAGATGTAAATGCAGTTTTGGATGTTTTGTTGCCAAAGTTTGTGTTAACAAAAATTTTAGAGTCAATCTTAGAATCAATAGCTTCTGAGCACACTGCACGTATGGTTGCAATGCATCAAGCAACTGAAGCAGCAGAAGAAATGGTTTCTGAACTTAATTTGACATACAATAAGGCGCGACAGGAGATGATTACAGGAGAATTATTAGATATTGTTGGCGGTACTGCTGCAATATCTAATACTTAGTTTAAGGGAGGTTTATAATGGCTAGTGGAACAGTTAGGCAAATTATTGGTACTGTGGTGGATATAGAGTTTCCACCTGATTCTTTACCAGCATTATTTAATGCAGTTGAAATTGAAATGGGAAAAGAACAAATTTTAACTACAGAAGTTCAACAGCATTTAGGGAATAATTGGGTTAGATGTTTGGCGCTAGATGCAACAGAAGGTTTATCAAGAGGATCTGTTGCAACTGACACTGGAAAACCAATATCAGTGCCTGTTGGGCCAAAAACGCTGGGGAGAATATTTAATGTTAATGGCGAACCATTAGACCCAGGTGAACCAATCGGTGATGATGTTGCGCGATGGCCAATTCATCGTGATCCTCCAACATATGCTGAACAAGAAACTACTGCTCAAATGCTTGAAACAGGCATCAAGGTTGTTGACTTGATTTCTCCTTTAGCAAGAGGTGGTAAAGTAGGACTATTCGGTGGAGCCGGTACAGGCAAAACAGTAATTAATACAGAATTAATTAGAAACCTTGCAACAGAGCATGGTGGTTTATCTGTTTTTGCTGGTGTTGGAGAACGTTCAAGAGAAGGCAATGATTTATGGCATGAGATGGAAGAATCGGGCGTTTTAGATAAAACTGCATTAGTGTTTGGACAAATGAATGAACCACCAGGCGTTCGTTTAAGAATTGCATTAACTGGATTAACTATGGCTGAATACTTCAGAGATGAAGAAGAAAGAGATGTTTTATTATTTATTGATAATATTTATAGATATACATTAGCTGGACAAGAAGTTTCTGCTTTATTAGGAAGAATGCCTTCAGCTGTAGGATATCAACCGACTCTAGCTACTGAAGTTGGTGAGCTTGAAGAAAGAATTACTTCTACAGCAAAAGGCTCAATTACTTCCTTTCAGGCGATCTATGTTCCTGCTGATGACTACACAGATCCTGGAGTAGCAACTACTTTTGGACATTTAGATTCAAATGTTGCACTTGATCGTTCGTTAGTTGAACAAGGATTATATCCCGCAGTAGATCCTTTGTCTTCTACCAGTAGAATATTAGAGCCAAGAGTTGTAGGCGAAGATCATTATCGTGCTGCAACTGGAGTCGTACAGACATTGCAGAGATATAAGGATTTACAAGATATTATTAACATTCTTGGTATAGAAGAACTTTCTGATGAGGATAAACTTATTGTTGGTCGAGCTAGGAAAATACAAAGATTTTTAACGCAACCATTTTTTGTTGCTGAACAGTTTACTGGTACTCCGGGTCAGTACGTTTCTGTTGCTGAGACAGTCAGAGGTTTCTTGGAAATCCTTGATGGTAAACATGACGATTTACCGGAAGGAGCATTTTATATGATTGGTAGTATTGATCAGGCTCTTGAACGTGCTAAAGAGCTCGAAAATTGATTTTCATTTAAGTTGGGGAATTACATGGAATTAATTATTTTGCAGCCCGATTCTGAATCGATTAATATTGAAGATATTCATTCTTTAAATGTTCTTACAATTGATGGAGAAATAACAATTTTACCTAATCATATTAGCATCATTACTGCGCTTGATATTGGCATTGCTAATGTTAAGTCAAATGTAAATTCAAATGCATCTAGTTATGCAATACATGGTGGCTTTCTGGAAGTTCTAGAAGATAAAATAGTTATTTTAGCTAATGCATGTGAAGTTACAGATGATATTGTTTCAAAGCGTGCTGAAAATGCTAAAGAACGAGCAATCAAGAGAATTGCTGGGGATCCTCTATCTGATGATGAGCAAATTGACATTCTCAGAGCTAAACAAGCTTTGAAAAGAGCAGAGTTAAGACTTAAGCTCTAGTATTAAATAAACTTTTTTTGTTAATTATTTTCATGCTTCTGGTATTCTTACATTTATCAATCTATCATTTTCATTATGTGTAAGAATTTTAAAAAATTTATACCTTTATTTGTGCGAATTTGGGAGAGTAGATGAGCGCAGAACAAAATGAAGTCTTTGTTATTGATGGCGGAACAAGCTTAAGAGGTACTGTTGATATTAATGGTTCAAAAAATGCAGCACTTTGTGCGATTGCTGCATCTTTATTGACTAACGAGGCTATAATTATTCATAATGTCCCTAATATTTCTGATATAGGGAATTTTAATGAAATATTGAAATCTCTAGGAGTTACTATTAATTCAGACAAAAATTCTCTTACTCTTCAAGCAAATAATATTCAATCAACAACAATTTCTGAAGATCTCTCTATTAAGCTACGTGCATCAATCTTAGTTGTAGGACCTTTACTTGCAAGATTTGGACAAGTTGCATGTTTTATGCCTGGGGGAGATCAAATTGGCACTAGGCCAATTGATATACATTTAAATGCGCTTGTCAAATTAGGTGCTAATTTAGAAAATGTTGATAACCAAATTTCAGTTACTTCTTCAAATTTACAGGGTGGCCGGATTGTTTTTGATTATCCAAGCGTGCTTGGTACAGTAAATGTTTTATTTGCTGCTTCTTTATCTAGCGGAGATACAATTATAGAAAATGTTGCTACAGAACCGGAAGTTATTCTTATGATTGATATGCTTAATTCAATGGGAGCAAAAATATCTGGTGCTGGAAGTCAAACTTTAACTATTCAAGGCGTAAAAGAGTTACATGGTACAGAAATATCTATTATACCAGATCGTATAGAAGCTGGAACAATGATGGCTTGTATAGGTGCTACTCAAGGGCAAGGTACTGTGTGTAATATAAACCTAGATCACATGGCGGCAATAGTAGAAAAATTTAGAGATGCGGGTATTATAATAAAAGAATATGAAGAAAGTTTAGAAATAGATGCTTCTTCAGGAGTTTTACCTGTAAATGTTCAATCTGTTCCTTATCCAGGGTTTCCGACAGACTTACAAGCACCAATTGCTGTAATGCTAACACAAGCTAATGGCCTATCTATTGTTCATGAACGGGTTTTTGATAATAGATTATTATATATTAATGAAATCAATAATATGGGTGCTGATATTAGACTAGAAAAACAGAAGATTTATATTGAGGGACCTAAGAAGCTTTTTGGCACTACATTACAAGCACTTGATGTTCGTGCTGGGGCTGCAGCAATTGTTGCTGGCCTTGTAGCTGATGGACGTACATTAATTAGTAATATCAATCACATTGATAGAGGATATAGCACCATAGACAGTCAACTAAAAAGACTTGGTGCAAAAATTCAAAGATCTAATTCTGGGGCTAAATAATGTTTATAAAGAAAATTGGGGTAGATCTTGGAACATCGAATATAGTGATTGCCGAAGATAGAAAGGGTATCGTTGTTGATGAACCATCTGTAGTGGCTCTTACAAAAAATGATGAAACTGTTGTTGCCATTGGTCGCAATGCACAAAGCATGTTAGGTAGACAACCAGAATCTATTCAAGTTATACGTCCTTTACGAGAAGGAGTTATTACAGATTATCGTATTGCTGAAGCCATGTTAACTTTTTTTATTAAACAAGTACTGGGTCCGTTAATAGTAGTGAAGCCAAAATTAATGATTGGTGTTCCATTAGGAATTTCTAACGTAGAACAACGTGCGATTCGGGATGCCGCTATTGCAGCGGGTTCGCGTAGGCCACCTTATTTAATTTCTGAACCAGTAGCTGCTGCAATAGGAGCTGGTCTACCAATTCATTCACCTAGAGGTCATATGGTGTTAAATATAGGTGGTGGCAGAACAGAAGCAGCAATTATATCCATGTTTGGTGTTGTTGCTAGTTCATCTGTTCGTATTGGAGGTGATTCTTTTGATTCAGCTATCGTTGATTATATTAGAAAAAGACATAATCTAGTAATTGGTTTAAGAGCAGCTGAAGAAATAAAAATTAACATTGGTGCTGCTATTGAAGTGAGCCAAGAGCAATCAATTGGCATAAGAGGCAAAGATCAATTATCTGGTATTCCTAGGACAATTTCAATTAGCTCTAACGAAATTGCTAACGCCATTGAACCACAATTAACAGAAATAGCACTTACTATTGTTTCTGTATTAGATAAAACACCACCAGAGCTAGCAGCAGATGTTATTGATCGAGGGATTATGGTTACAGGTGGCGGTGCTATGCTTAATTTAATTGATAAATTATTGTTAATTGAAACTGGGGTCCCTATTCATTTATCTGAATATCCACGACATGTCGTTGCACAAGGAGCTTTGTTAGGATTAAATTTTGCAGATTCAATCGCACGGTCATTTTCTTATATGGATGAAATCTTTTCATCAACTAGCGAATAGATAGCCATTTTCTATAAACTGGTCCAACAAACATGAATCCAGATAGAGCGCAAGAAAAATAAATTAAAATTGATAAAAAGTAATTTATTATTATAAGCGTTTCAAAAACTAAAACATTTGCTCCAGCAATTATCCACAAGATTAAAATATATCTTGCCAATGCAATTTTTGGACTTTTCTTAGCAGAGCTAGAATGAATATATTTGATTCCTAAATTTATTCCAATAAACACAAGCAGGAGAAAAATAAAATTAGAATTTACAAAAATGACCATTATAATTAATAAGTGCAGTAATAATAAATAAATTAATTTATTTTTCAATTTTTCTCCTGTAATTATTGCGTAAGAGTTCGCCTAGGTATCGGAAGATCATTCGGAGGCTTAAATTCGACGGTTTCTTGAGCAACTGTTATCGTATCAATTTTTTCTATCCCTTTTGCCATTAGTGAATTAATTATTGGATCTAATAATTCATCTGGAACTGATGCACCTGCAGTTAAACCGACAATATCTACGTTGTTAAACCATTCTTCTTCTATTTCTTCAATGCCTTCTATTCGATATGCAGTTACGCCAGCACTCCTAGCATGCTCCATTAATCTGACTGAATTACTTGAATTTGGCGACCCTACAACTAGAATAAGGTCAGCTTTTTTTGCTAATTCTTTTACTGCCGCTTGTCTATTGGTAGTTGCATAACATATGTCATTCCTAATTTCTGCCGCTGGAAATTTACTGTTAATATTTTCAATAATGTCATGAGTGTCATCTACAGAAAGAGTTGTTTGAGTCACTACAAAAATTTTTTCTGATTTTACATTTAATGTGTTTACTTCTTCAATAGAGTCTACAACGGTTGTTTGTTGTGGAGCTTCGCCTAACGTCCCCTCCACCTCATCATGTCCTCGATGTCCAACAAGTAGAATATCATATCCATCTTTAGCTGCTTTTTTTGTCTCTAAATGCACTTTTGTAACTAGAGGGCAAGTTGCATCAATAATTTTTAATTTTTTACTTTTTGCTTGTTGCATAATTAAAGGAGAAATTCCATGTGCACTAAAAACAATTCTTGCACCCTCTGGTACTTCGTTGATAGCATCCGTAAAGATCACACCTCTTTTTTTGAAGTTCTCTACTATATATGTGTTATGTACAATTTCATGATACGAATATATAGGTGGTTTTTCATGATCGAGTAAGTAATTTAATACTTCAATTGCTCTGACTACTCCTGCACAAAAACCTCGAGGCTCCGCTAGTAACAATGTATGTGGTGTTATTTTTTTCATAAGTTACTTATCTAAAATATAATTATTTTGTTACAGTATATTTTATCTAGAGCTTATTGAACGTAAAAGTTAATAGAAAGTTTTTTAATATATAAGTATGCAATCAAATGAACAGTAATATTTTAACCTTGTTAAGTACCCCATTTTTACCAAAAGTGTTCGAAGATTTATCTCAACACAATAATTATTCTGAAAAAGTTATTCCACAATTATTTGCAAGTATTAATACTCAAGGCTTTATTAATAATTCAATGTATATTAACGATATGTCGCTTGAACCTATTGAAGCCATAATTAATTTGAATCAGCATAAAGTCTTTTTAGATAATACAAAATTTACAAATTTAGATGAGCTGATTAATATTCTTAATATTTTTCAATATCAACAGCCACAGATGCTTTTAATTCTTGCTGCTCTTCAAGAGTCATTTAACTATATAAGCATTGGTGGCAAAGGAGAAAAAAATGAAAGAAAGTATTCTGAAGATGAGCTCAAAAATAAAAGTTACAATTTATTTCTTTTTGATCAAGATAAGTTTCTTTACAAAAATCAATTCAAAGAAATTTTTGAAACAAATTTAATTCCTGATTTATATTTAGGTATAGCAAAATTTAATGATTATCTTATTTTTATTTGGGAGCAATTGCAGCATTTGTATACTTTCCCTGAAATTAGAAAACGAAGTAGAGGCTTGTATTATTATGCATTATCATCAAGTAAACATTTTGCTTATCCTATAGAAGGTGATGATACGTATTGCTTGAAAAATAATATTGATAAAAATGAAATTGCTGATATTCAGCAAATATTACAGTCACATCTTTATATGTATTCAATAATGATTATGCACTGCACTGCTATGCGTGTAGGTCTAGGCTGTAATCAAAGATTAGTAGTAAAGGAATAGTATATTTGTGAATAATTTTGCAGCTGATGATTTTAATGTTCAAGACTATGTTAATGACCTGAATACTGATGACAAAATTAATTTTTTGACTACAGCTGAATTTACAAAAATGCAACCTGTATATAGAGGCTCTAATTATGTTTATTTAACAGTTTTACAAAATAATTTAAATGATCGCTTACTAAGTATTTATAAGCCAATCGAAGGCTTAATGGAACTATTTGATTTTGATATTAATACTTTGCCAAATAGGGAGTTAGTAGCTTTTGAAATTGATCAATTATTAAAATGGTCAATTGTACCTTCAATTGTTGTAAGAGATGGCCCAATGGGACTTGGCTCAGTACAAGAGTATATCCATCATGATCCTACTCAAAACTATTTTCATTTTGTGGAAGATGAAGAAAACAAAAAACAGCTAATTAAAATTGCAGTCTTTGATTTATTGATAAATAATGCAGATAGAAAAGGAGGTCATATTATTAAAAGTATCTCTGGTGAGTTATTGGGTATCGATAATGCATTATCATTCCATTCAGAAAAAAAATTACGAACGGTTATATGGGATTATTCTACACAGGAGATTGAAAAAAATATGATAGAAGATTTAGTTGATTTAAAAAAAGCATTACATCAAAATAAGTCAAAAATTCAAACTTTGCTATCTAACGAAGAAATGTATGCATTAATTGAGCGCTGTAATGAAATTATTAAAGAACCATTTTTACCTAGTATGTATCCATGGCGCTGTTGGCCATGGCCATTAATTTAGTTTTACCCAAGATTTTAATTTAGCAAGAATTCTCAATACTAATACTTTAATTATTTTTCTAGATGAAAATCTTTGCTTTAGCATTAATACATCATCATTCTCGCCAGCAACAATTGTACCACGCCATTTTTGGATACTTTTTGGATTTTCTGGTAAAGGAAGATTGCTGTCTAATTTATTTTCCATTTGTATCCAAGTTTTTTCTGATTTTAGCCAAGTTTCTTTTTTTGCAGCTCTTAATAATGCAATGCCCGCTACAATATCCCATAGACGCATATTATTTAAATAAGCACCATCAATAACTCCCACAGCTAATAATGCAATTTCGAATACTGCTGAACCGCTCACTCTAACATCTGTTTGATTACTGCGAGTAGGTACTCCATAAGGGAGCGTGTGCAATCTTCTTTTAACAGTATTATGATTTTTTGCTATAACAATTTTTTGTTTATTAAATTGTACGCTTCCATTAATATTGCCATGATATACGCCATGTGTCAGTCTATGAGAGGTTGAAAGCCATATGGCACCTACAATTGGACTATTTTTATACATCAGTCCTATTGAGCATCCAAAAATTGGCAGATTGTTAATGAAATTAGTTGTTCCATCAATTGGATCGATAACCCATGTGAAAGGTTCAGTCGTAGATCCAGTTGCATCTTCCTCTTCTCCAATAACTGAATGTTCAGGATACTGTTGTCTTATTTCGTTTCTGATAAATGCTTCTATAAGCTTATCAGAATCAGAAACTGGATTATTTGGTACCTTAGATTGCTTCGCTTGATTTTTGTATGATATTTCTCCAGGATTGATTAGTGCATTAATTATTTTTTGCCCTGATTGCGTTGCCAAATCGTATGCAAAATTTTCTAATTGCATCAAATCTTGATTGGTTGGCTCCATATTACTTCGCTTTCATAATAATTATTTTATTCCAACTTTGATGACCATACTTCCAGATTTATTTTTATTATCCAATAATTTTTGATGAGATAGACCAATTTGTTCAAAATCTAAAATTTCAGAAATTGTGGGGGTAACTTTTTTTGTTTTGACAAGCTTATTAATGCCTGCGCAATCATCTGGATTTGCAAAATGAGATCCTTGTAATCTCTTTTGCTTTACCCATAGATACCTTAAATCTACATCTGCATTATAACCAGATGTGCCACCACAAATTACAACCATTCCTCCTGTATCACATATAAATATTGATGTAGGCATTGTATCTTGACCAGAATGTTCAAAAATGATTCTTGGTTTACGTTTTTCTCCAAGCGCATCATAATATGCATTTAGAAAACGTTTTGCTTCTAGTGTCCAATTTTTCATTTCTATACCATTGTCTATATTTGGTAATCGACCCCAATGCGTAAAATTCTTCCGATTAATTGTTCCTTTAGCACCAATACTCTTACAAAATTCTTCTTTTTCTTGATCGGATACTACCGCAATAGGCACGGCATCAAATGCTCTACATATCTTGATAGCCATTTCTCCCAAACCGCCGGCACCACCCCATATTAGTACTGGATCTTCTTTATGAAGTTGATGAGGAGGGAATCCCATTAATTGCCTGAAAGCAGTTGCTCCAGTAAGCATAAAGCAAGAAGCTTGTTCCCATGTTAGATGGCTTGGTTTTTCGTAGCATTGAAAATCTTTGACTAATGCAAATTGCGCAAATGAACCATAGTTTGTATCATATCCCCATATTCCTGCTGTTTCAGATTCCATTGGACTTTTACCATCCTGAATATCTTTTGCATTCTTATCCCAAATACCGCATGAAATAACAACTTCATCACCTATTACAACATTATTAACTTCATCACCTATTGCCCAGACAACCCCAGAAGCATCCGAACCTGCGATATGGTAATCTTCCTTATAACCTCGTCTTGCATTTTGTTTAATGACGTCTACTGGATTACCTAATGCGGCCCACACGCCATCATAATTTACTCCTGCAGCCATGACGGCAATGAGTACATCATTTTTACCAATATTAGGTATGTCAACTTTTTCAATTGTAAAAGCATTTGCAGGATGGCCATAGTTCTCTTGACGTAAAACTGCAGCATGCATTTTTTTAGGCACTTCTCCAACTGCAGGAAGTGTGCCGAGAGGATATATTTCATTTACCATGGCAAGATATTAACAGATTTTACTAAAAATGAAAAAGGGCTTAGATATTCTATCTAGCCCTTTTTCATTATTGTAT
>CETH01176482.1_pt1 | contig 13152 bp, 23 predicted proteins | sample 361461 | NCBI WGS metagenome assembly CETH01 (sample SAMEA2622695, study PRJEB7988) | marine metagenome | isolation source: saline water (ENVO:00002010), including
ATACCTACTATTCGTTAAATACTTATTGCCTTCCAACTTCTTGAAACTAATCACCACATTCTCTTTGCCTATCTTACCGTCCCCAGATGCAATCAATGCGTAAGACTCTACACCATTATTCCCTATCTCATATAGATCACGACCTATACGCTCATACCTACCATCCACTTCGCTTACTGATCCATCTACTACTCGTAAACATAAACCAGTATCTTCATCATTGCGTTCACCACTACGCACATCTAATATTAACTTGCTCATATCATAAATCCTGTCGCTGGGGCTGAAAGTGGACCAGGGGCTACGGTTGTTCCTACAATACCGCCTACCGCTTGACTCGCTATAAATAAAGCACAGATCCCTTGACCTAATGCACTACATATCCTAAATGCTTCTGGACCCACTATACCGTTTGTTCCAAAACTCAAATATAAACTTTCCGTTAAAAGGAATGGGTCTCCTACAAAAACACCTGCAAAACCCCCTGCGCCAACTCCTACACTTTGCCCCGTAAAAGTATATGGCTTACACACCCCCGCCATGATAGGTACCCACATCACGGATGACCACGGACCCACTATACCATTACCCTTAAATGCACTTTCCATTAAACCATAATTCGGCACTACGCTTAACACGCCCGTTAACTGACCAGGCGGTCCCGATGGGGGTAATCCAGATGCTACACCCGCCACTTTAGTCGTTAGCAACCACTCATATAAACCCTTTTCCACTGCTAGTGCTAACTGGGTCATTTGTGGTGTCTTACTACTTGTGAAAGATAATATACTTCCACTCACTAATCCTGGTGGCGGCATTGTCAATTTGTCCTTTATTGTATGTTGTCATAAAACCACGACAAGCAAAGTGTCTTGGTCTTATGTGTACTAGGTACATTCTATAATACAAACAATAAAAAGACTATTAACATCAAACCCACAGAAATTTTGAAGCGGAAAACGGAAATAGAATTTAAATTCTAGGTTTTTTATAATTCTTTTATATTGGGTGGCCCTGTTTATGCTTGCCCAAAAACAGCCTTGCTGATATTTTGCATGACCCGTTCAACCATTAAAAAGAACTTGAGAACAAAACTTGGTTCATTGATTACGGTCATGGTGTTCATAAGATCATTGTACGCTTTTGCGCTAACCTCTAAGTGATCATCTTCGGGCAGCTTAACATGATGAGTGCCATCTGGTTCGATCACAATCACGATCGATTCCCGTAAGTGGTCAATCGTGAATTTTTTTTCTTTGTTCATTGGACAAGTCCTTTTTGAGTTAGTGATTCGACTAGATCGCCAAATGTGATTGTGTTCGTAAGTGGTAACACAAACTTATAGCCATCAAAGGTTAAGATAATGCGCTTAAAATTCTTATCTATAGAAATGAAACTAGGAGCGCGATCGCTTATAGCCCCGCTTATTTGTTCTTCACTTAACAAACCAAGCGGTGTTTGTTTATGAATCTGGTTGAACATGGATTGCGTCCTTGTAGAAGATTGTGGTGATAGGACAGGTAGGGTTGAGACACGCTTCAACAAACCCATAGAACTCATCATCGTGATGACAATGCTTTGCGCAACTTGCGATACACCTCACAAACATCTCGGTTGCATTGATCGCGTTTGTACCAGCCCTAAATTCCTTAGCGATAACATTTGCAATCTTTTTCATCTTCTCATTGTTGTGTTGAATGTTGCCACAATCCATATTAACGATAACATAATCTTCGCGGTTAGGTTGTGCCATTACCAACTTTAAGTTTTCAAAGTCAGGATAGAAGAGATACGAGAGTTCTTTAGTTTGACCAGTCTTGGTTGTGTATGAAAACTCAACTGGATCAAAAGCATTATCCTTGAGGAGTTGCTTAACATCATATCCAGTAGGTTGTTCATCAACCAGACCATCAAGATCGCTAAGTAAATCTTCATCAATTTCAATTGTAGAAGTGGTTTCAACCACATTACTAGACTCCACAGATTCAACAACGGGAGTTTCAATGGTAGATGTAGTCTCAACCACATTACTTGTGATATATCCGTCATCCACATTATCAAGAGACTTGCGGTAATCCTTTGATCCACCAACATTCTCTACAAGTTCATTCGTTGTAGTGTCAATGTGAGCTTCAATCACAGCGGGATTGGCAACTTCGACGGGAATAGTTTCCACTTGTGCAGTCTCAAGTGGCGTCACATCAACGGTATCCGTGATCTCAATACCAGGATCGTTTGAAGACTCTTCCACAATTGGTGTGGCCTCCACAGGCGCCGCCTCTTCAACTGGTTCTTCAACCACTGGCGCAGGAGCTGGGGTAGAAACCACATTCCCGCTAAGTGCTGAAAGGAATTCGGTTGGGATTGATGAATCATCAACTAGCGTATAAACAGAGCGCTTTGGTGATGAAATCGTACCATTCTTCTTGAGCTTGGTGAGTGTTGATGCGAAAAGCATACCGAATGGGAGACGACCATACTTGTCTTTCTCTCCACCGAAAGCCTCTTCACCTTGAACACCTTCAAGATCAAAATACTTTGACATGATGTTGTTCTTTGGAATGTCCTTGCGTCCAAGTTGATCCATGATAAATGGAATGTTAGCCGCGATCTTCTTACTGAGTCCGTTCTTCTTAGCCATGGTGGCTCTCCTTCATATTTTCCGCTTAAGTTTGCGGGGGGTTGACATTGTGTCTTATAGAATTTGTGGGGTGTTAAGTTTTAAAAAAATTCGCTTAGGTAGTAGGATTTGCGATTCCGTTGACTACCGCGTCTGCGGGTAGCTTGTATTGACGCCACTTGCGTGTAGTGAGATCAAGCTCGGAACTAATGGCGTTCTTCAACTGGACATGGAGTCCAGAATTAGTCTTGCGTGCATTTCCGTTAGGGTCCTCGACCAGGATTTCCTCATTCACGATGATCCCACGAATGTGGACATCACCAGTCCCATCGTGGATTGAAACACCCTTTACACCACATGGGTGATCGCTATATGCGTCCATGTGAGCATTGTTTGTGTTCGCACCTTGTGATGACTCACGAAGCGCCGTAAGGAGTCCCTTCTTGCGTGGCTGATCACCATCAAGCGCCGTTGTGAAGTCCAAATCAGTGAACTGGATACCGCGCGCCTCAATGGCTGCCTTGAGCTTATCACGATCTGCGGTCTCCACCTTCATGGCGTCCATTCCCGCAAGTGTTTTGTGATCCACACCAACGACCATTGAAACCTTAACGGTATGTCGTCCGCGGATTGTGCCACCATCTTTTTTCAAGTCCTTCTTACCAGACTTAGTGGTTGTGAATGAAAGGGTAGTATTTGAAGTTGCGTTAATTGCTTGCATTTTATTTCTCCGTTAATGGATGAAAGGTTGTTTGTACATCTATTAGAATTTAAGGGGTGTAAACTTTTATTCTTCGTAAGCGAGTGTTGCACCGAAGTCATCAAACGCCATGAAGATTAGGGTCATTGTTTCAACTGAAGGATTAGGGCGAACGCCGTTGTGAAGGCGTGTTGTGTGGTTTTTGAAGTAATGTAAGAGGCGCGCTCCACGACTCGCGGTTTTATCCGCCGCAACTCCAGTAGGTTTTGACCAGGAAACGAAGTTCATTTGTATTCTCCTTTGCGAGTTGGTTGTTTGTACATCTATTAGAATTTAAGGGGTGTCAAACCGCCCCCACTCCCAATCTAACAGTATAACCACCTCAATATCATGGCCGTTATCCGCAAGGAGTTCATCATCTCTATAGATAACATTATTCTGCCTAATGTTGATTTCGACGGTGGAATGGACAAAGGTGAGCTTCTTGAGTGCGTTTACGATCTTTGTAATCTTTCTCATGTCGTGTGTGAGATAGCCAAAGCGCGTACGTCCATCTTCATCGACATCCCACTCACATAAGTCGTGAGTCTCGATGAACTTCTCAATCATGGCGTCCATGCCAGCGGGAAGTGCTTTTCCAATGTGCTTAGTCATTGTTGTTCTCCGTTTGCGAGTTAAGTTGTGGGTTATAGAATTTAAGGGGTGTAATCTTATCCGTAGATCACTTCTTTGTGATATGCGAGCTGCAATACCTTGTCACAAAGAATCCAGTCATAGTCGTGGTTTTCAATGCGATCTAGCTCATCGAAAGAGAGCTTCTGGAGCGCCCGTTGGATCATGTTTCGTGTAATCAGCTTAGGATAATCATTCGCTTCAATATCGCGGACAATAATGCTGGAGTAGGTACCACCATCTCGTTCACTATCCAGGATCTCTGCCCATTGGCACATAGGATGGATCGTTTCCGCGATGTTGATGATAAATGTCTTAGCGTTGTCACGAAAGAATTTTTCTTTGCTCATGGTGTTCTCCGTAATGGAAGTGTGAATGGTTACACACATTAGGTTTTAGGGGGGTGTTAATGTAGTCCCCTGCGCTCGTCGGTGTTCTTTTAGTTGAGGTTAGTTGGCAGTAGGCTGTTACGCACCAGGTTCCTGGCGATCTTTCGGTCAGCCTCAGTCTTAAGCGCCTTGAAGGCACCCTCTGCGACCTGCCTTGCCCACTCCCCGTAGGCGGTGATCCGCTCTTGAGTCCACCCTTGAGGTGGGTGGTTTCCCATGATTCCGTTGCAGTTGTCCGCGTTGTCCGCGATCTTGACCAGGGCGGCAGCTCGACTGAGGTGGGGTGCGTGAGAGATGGTCAGAGCCTTGCGTGTGGCTTTGTCAAGAGTCTTGTCGTCGCTCAGTTCAGCCACCCCGTCCGCGACCTCTTGTCCGAACTCAGTGGTGAGATCGTTGTAGGTCACCGTAGTGTCCTCGATCGTGTCATGGAGCAGAGCGAGTTGGAGTGGGAGAATGTCTTCCACCCCAGCGTTAGCCAGCGCTTTCGCCATCCTGATCGGGTGGCAGATGTAAGCCCCACCTGACTTCCGTGTCTGGTGCTTGTGAGCTTCCGTTGCGTAGCTTGTAGTCTCGAGGAGTGTGATGTGATCCATGTCTTGGTTCTCCTGGTTGGAGTGAGTTGGTTGGTTGGTTGGTTGTGCTTATTAGGTTTTAGGGGGTGTCAATATCGGGAGTGTAGAAAAATAAGTCTTAAAAAATAAGGCTTTAGAAAGTTTACACCCCTTAAATTCTATAAAGCATAACCTACTCACTTACGGAGAATGACAATGACTAACCACCCACGAGTTTTGATCGAAAATATGGACGACAATGGCACAATCAACTGGCGTTGCACTCTGGACATGACAATCCCTTATAAGGCGCTTCTTACGGAGAAGCTCACCAAGCTAAATGCCTTTACGGCTGCAAACTCTTTGGAAAGCGCAACCGCATTGATTAACGAAGCTGGTGTGGCTTGTGAGGAACGCGATGTTCAAGCGGTGATCTTTGGTGAGAAGGGAATGATTCCATCAACGATTGCGAGCCTTGAAGGACGTAATACGAATCGTCCTAAGAGCTACACTGGTCGTTTGACTCGCAAAGATGGTTCACCATTCTTTGTAGATGCACATGGCAACCAGTTTGTCCGTGGCGTGTTGATCGAAGGCACCTACCCACGCAAGCCAGCGGTTAAACTCTTCACTAAGATTCGCCAGTGCATTGAGGATAATCTCAATCTCCCACAATATGTTCGTCATCAAGTGGGGTATGGTGATCACACCTATGATCGTGATGCGAATGGGAATCCTAGATGATTATCAAGCTACTGATACTAGCCATCATAATTTTATATTTCAACCACCCAAAGGGGACTGCCTAATGAATTAGGGAAGGAAGGTGTGTAATGGACACACTACTAGATACTGTAACAATCTTTTACTTTGGCTTTGTAGCCACATTTTTAATCTTCTATATACAAGAGAAAAGAAAGGGTAAGAAATGAGCCTGAAGAGACATTTAAGCGCATATTTTCACCGTGAACGCTGCGATCGCCAGGTTCTAATACCTATGTTGGAAAAGCTAACGGAAGAAGAGCAACAAGCTCTTTGGCGTTTGTTACAAAACAAAGAGCAGCAAGTGAATCAAGCCAAACGAGATTCCCGTCGAGGCTTTTGAAAAATAATTTAAAGTAATTTGTCCACTTTGGTGTTTTCAAAGTGTTAGCTATATGTACCAACCATTAAAGGAGAAAAAAATGGAGTACCTTTACTTTAACCAGCAAGATTCTGTTGAACACTTTGATTTATCCGTTGACCCAAAGTCCTATATTTCATCTGGGGAGACCTTTTTCCATGCTTATAATGGTGAGTTGTTCACTTTGAACCATTATTCGTGTGTGAAGCAAGACTATACCTTGAAGTATTCTGGCATAAAGCTACTTCAAGAAGAACGGAAGTATGAATATTGTGATAGTCTGGATGATGATGAAGATGAAATTTTAGCACATACACACCACATTGATGTGGATTGGAAAATCACTGAGCCCGAAGGATTTGTTTGTCTTAGTATCAAGGGTTTTGATGCCAAGATTGAATGGTCAAACGGTCAAATCAAAGACCTTAATGGTGAAGTGGCTAGTGTTTTCAAGAATGGTGCTTTTTACAATGTGCGAGAAACCTTAACGCAAGAGCAATCAGATCGCCTGGTAGAAATTAGCCGCCTTGAGAAATTGAGAAAGCTAGTTAAGGACAATCTTGTTCGAAATCAATTAACTTGGAAAATTGTGGGGTTGAAACAAATAAGATGAGTGACGTGAAGCATTTCCGCATTTTTTCAAGAGGTAGCATTGAAGTAGGTAGCTATCAAGATAATAGTTATGTTGAACCTGGTGATCGATCTGGGGCAATGATTATTTTTGATGCTTGGGATGAAGCTGATGAATTCAAATTTAGAATTTACCACCCAGCTAAAGACTTCCCAATTGAACTTAAAGGGGAAGGATTCAAGATTATTGATCGTAAATCCACTTATCTCCCAGATACTGATTGGGAAACGGGGAAAGAATTAGATCATGGTGAATATTTGACGGAGATTAGTTTTGGTTTGACGGAACCAATGGGTCAAATAGAAGTCGAATGTCCAAAGAAAGACTGGGATGATAGCGCTGGAATCAAATGGGATGGGAATCGCATCTATGATCTTTTTGATTGCAAAGCGGAAATTACTCTTTCGGGTAATTGCTATCAGATTAAAGAAATCCTAAGCGATAAGCAGAGAAAGACTTACGCATTAAAGGATCGTATTTATAAGTTGAAGCGTATCCTTAGACACAATCGCTTATTCGAAGCGGAATATGATCTTAACCTTGCTCACATACATGGTGGTTTTGATTTAGTGGATGGAGATTATTGAATTAGTTTATTTGATTCGAGCCATGTCAGGTCGAGTGTCCACTTGTGCTGGGATCGATTGTTCCATTGTTCGAAAACCTTTATGATATAATCTTCTGTTTGTTGTGGGGTTAGTTGGTTAAGTGAAGCTAGCTGCTGGAGAACCTGGGATTGAACTTCTGGTGGTTCAACGGAAAGTGTTCTTCCTATGTGTTTAGCTTTATGACAAGTAGGACACAAACTAATCAAGCCTTTTAATGTCTGGGTATGTGTTTGATCATCGTAATGCCATATCTCGTGACACTCTACAGGCCATTTCGGTCCCTTACCATTGCATATTTCACACCTGTAGCCAGCGCTCTTATATGATTCCTTGCGTAGCTTATCCCATTGAGCTTTGGATAGGTTGGCCTCAGATCGTAAATTATTTCCCCAGCTTGATTGCGGGACTAATTCAATTGTTAGTTTCATCGATACATATCCCTAATTGCGGCTAACATTTCGTTTACGAAGTCCACCACACGAAGCATGGTCCGATCTTCATCAATAGGTGTTTCATAGAATTCAAGTTGCATAACAGCTTCTTTATCCAGACGACTCACATATATAACTTTAGTGCCTTCAATCATGCAGATTTCCAGATCCTCATCTTTAGAATGATGAAAGAGAAAAGTCTCATGTATATTAAAAGATGGAGCGGATTGGTCTCGAACAAACCCAAGTTCCTCGGTGAATTCGGTCAACAATTCCCCATAGTCTGGGTTCTCCAGGTGTGTCTTGAGCTTTTCATGTTCTGGATTAATGATTCGCTTTTGGTTAGGTTGCTTAATGGTGAAAGTTTTGATTTCATCAAAAATATCCATCATATTAATTAATAGCCTTTAAGGGTCTCTAGTTTGTCGATAGCTTGATTAAAACAAATCACAAGTTCATGTGTGATGGTCTCATTTAAGAGCCAGTCTAATAGTTGACCTTTCCAGACTTGTGGGTCATCGCCTAAGAATTCATAAGACAGGCGATGTAGTCGGAAAAGTTGGGTGGGGGAAATGACATTTTGAGTGGTGGATTCGATAAGACAATCAAGCAGGGCAAGTTGACTTTTAGTGTTGATTGTATTTCCATTTCCGCGTTCTTTAATATTGATTCCTTCACCTTCAAGGATTTCTTTAGCCATAGGTGTTGAAACGCCACACGCGTTAAATTTACGTCCAGACCTGTAGTAGCGATTAACGACCTCGGTTTTATCCACCTCAGTCATTTTATTAATCTTTCTTTTCTGTTTGCATGGTTTGGTGCGGCGAAGTTCTTTAGGTAGTCGATTGTAGAGTGTGGTTTTAGTGACACCATAAAGTTCACCAAGTTCGACCAGGCTGTCTGTATGGTATGCTTCAATGATTTCATCAAGTGGAACTGGGACTTTTAAATGTGTGTAGTTTGCGCCGCGAATCTTTGGTTCTGGATTCCGAAGTGTTTGGACAACATCTAGTTCGAGTAGGTCGTGTACTTGCGCAATTTGCTCTGGTGTTTGTCCAGAAGTCATTGCCTTGTGGAAAGCGCGCCTTAATTCTTTATAAATCATGGGATTCTCTAAATTGAGTCTGGTTATTTCTTTCTCAAAGAGAGTAAGAACTTTGTGAGCTCTTCCGCTTCATCTGGTCGATTCGGGTTTCGATCAGGATGACAAAACTTGAGGAGTTTCTTGAGCTCTTTATCACTTATAGAATTTGTGGGGTTTTGTTTCTCATATCTTAACTGGGACAACTCCATTTTAAGGTTGTGGAGTTGTGCTTGCAGGTTTTGAATTTGTTCCTGGTAGCTTGACACATCAGGTGTTTCTTGTAGTAGTTGGTGGATTATTTTTTGCAGCTGGTCATATCGATCGTCGGATTTGATTCTTTGATAACCCTGACTACCTCTCCAACAAGTCCAACATAACGGATAATTCGAATCTTCCATTGGCCAGTTACATTCGCTGCATATTTGTACATCCATAATTAAGTCTTTCGATTCATGTAGAAGTTTCTTATGAAAGACAGAACTTCAACAACGAATTCAAAAATAAAAGGTGTCTCAATATGTGCATGAGCGGATTTATGTTGGTACTCAACCCATAATTCATTAATCACTGGATCAAACTGGATTGATAAATCCTTATCTTTTTGGTGTATCCAGACTTTTACTTGATCACTATTTGAGAACCCACATTCCTTAGCGAGTTGTTCAAAGATAAGGTCGATATGATCCTCACATTGAAATTGAGTATTGGTATGATTAGCGCACCTAACACCATCCTTTATTTCCGTTAAGATTGAATCCATAATTAAGTCTCCTTATTCATGTAGAAGTCTCTTATGAAAGATAGGACTTCATCAATAAACAAAGAAACCGAAGGTGTATTAAATTTTTTTATTTTGGATTCTAATTTATACTCAGCCCATAAATTACGAGTATGTGAATTAAACTGGATTGCGTAGTTCCTATCTTTTAAGTGTGTCCAGATTTGATTGCCTGTTTTTGAAAAGCCACATTCTTTAGCGAGCTGTTCAAATATTTTGTTTCTATGGTCAGCGCCATTGAATTCTATAAATGTAAGATTCGCTCGTCTTACACCATCTTTTATAGTTGTTAAGGGCATGACTACACCATAGACCGACTAAACTTGACTTGATAAGTTTGCATGAGCTCGAGACCAGGAATGGAATAGAATCGTTCTTGGTCTTCCTGGTTTGCATTGCGGAATTCACTCCACTTGATCGTGTAGCTATGTGCAATGTATTGCGCATATCGTTCTTCACCGAGCCAATCACGAAGAACTTCAGGATTGAGTGTATCAATCTTTGGCGTAGGTGGTTGCTTTTGAACCGTAGTTAAGTATCCATTTGACGGGATACTTAGGTCTTGTTGTTCCGTCTTTGATTCATTAATGAGTTCATTCTTGAATCTTTTGAGCTCTTTAGCCATTCGATTTTGAATTTCCCAAAGTTGTGCAGCCGCTCGTGTCCTTTCATTGATGGTGTTGTGGGTGTCTTTCATTGTCTTGATGAGTGTGCTTACAGTTGCCATTGTATTTCTCCGTTAGTGAGTGTGGTTATTACTTTACGAGGTTAAGTTCCGTTAAAATATAGGTGCCATGTGAAGGTGTTTGGTGATCAGTCCATTGGACATCACATTGAACGAATCCATTTCCATTTAGGTTAGGGTCAAGTTTCGCGTCAGAAACGATGAATCCTTTACGACTGGTGTCCGCTTTTAACTCCACATTGTTTCCAGTAGTGAAGTAAGGTTGTTGTTGGTTGCAAATTTGATAGGTCTCTTTCAAAAGATCACGCTCACCATAGCCAGGAATTCTAACCTTAGTTGCGCTATCTCGGACAATACAACTTTTATGGTTGATAATATCATAGACAAAAAGTGCTTTGCCTGATCCTTGAAGTGGTTCTTGTGTATGGAGAATGAATCCTTCCATGCCTCGCTTATCTTTTGAACCTTTCGTGATCTTAACGGGTGTATTGATTTGGAGTGATGAATACATAGCACTCATTTCATCTTTGAGTGCCTTTTCATTTTCTTTAACGAATTTCTTTACGAGATCAGCGTTAACGAATTCACTCATAACATCCACATTTAATCCTTCAAAGGGATGATCTGAGGGGTTGTTATTTAGAGTTTCAATTTGCTCACCAGTAGCTGCGAGATGTACGCTCTTTGCGTATTCAATTAATTCTTGCTTAGTCATTGTCTTTTTCTCCTATGGAAGTTTGTTTGTAATTAGGGTTTATTGCATTGCTCTATATGCGTCGGCAATCACCTTTTTAACCATTCCCCATGAAGGAATAAGTACGGCAAGTTCACCTTTTAAGATTGCTTCACCAGACACAATGCAACTTGTTTGTGCCTTGCATGAAATATCTCTTGCTTCATGCAATCTTGCACTTTTAGGAATCTTTACACCTTTAAGATCATATCCAGCTTCAGAAGCGGTGTTTAAGGCTTCTTTCTTTGCGCTCCTGGCCTCTTTCTTAGCTAGTGCTACTTCACCTTTCTTTTCAAGGCAAACATTGAATAGAGGACATCCTTGACATACATTATCACTTTGAACAACCTTACCGAAGCAAGGTGTGATAGCCACCAATCGTATGAGAGTTTCTTCATCATTTAAGTTATAAAGGCTAGGTGCTTTATACTCAATGTTTACATCAAGTATTGAGCTAAGATCAAAATCATCTTCGGTTGGTGTAGGTTGGACAACCATTTGGATTGGTTGTGAACCTTCCCAAACCCATGTCCAGCCGCTTGTAGTCATCTCACCACTTGCTTTGAGTACCTTAACCGCCTCACTACAATGTGAGTCAAACTTAAACTTTCCACTTGGATGAAAACCGAAATCATCGCGCTCCATTCCCATGTGTGCCAGGATTGAAGTCCGTGCTTCTTGAACCTTACATGGTAAAGTAGTTGGAAAGATTTCGCGCATTGCCGCGATGATTTGTGTTTTAGCTTCTTTATTACTTAACATTTTTGAATCTCCTATAAGAGTTAATTAGTTATGCCTATTAGTATTTAAAGGGTGTTGGCTTACATATCAATGGGGCAAACATCTCCAGATTGTTGACTTACACTATCAACCACATCACTTCGCAAGTAAGGATCAATCGCACCTTCCAATGCGTCTTGGTTGTGCTTTTCATTAAGGTGTCCCTTAATGATTGCGAATGAACGCTTGAGTGCTTTCTTGAAGTCGGTAATGCCCAAGTCTTCCATTACGGTTAATGCCGCGTGGCCCCATTGCTTTCCTTGTCTTAATGTGATCTCAAGACCCATAGCTTGCTCTTCAGCCACCTTGCGGATCGCACGGTTGCAATCTACAAGTAGTTTAACTTGGTCCTGAGTGAACATAGGGAATTCCGCCTGGATGACCATACGCTCGAATTTAGGCGTGGGTGGTGGTGCGTAAATACCAATGCAACGAGAAAGCAGTGAGCTATCCTTCATTTGAGTGATATTTCCACGACCACCATCCCCATCAGCTCCCGAGTTTGAGGTGAAGTAGAAGCGAGTGTTAGGGAGAATATCAAACATCTCGCCAGTGATAGGATTAGTGAGCTTTTCCTTATTCAACTCAAGTGCTTGGCGCAAAATCTCAAGTTGATCTGGCGTAGCACGATCATAATCCGAAAAGAGAATCATGCTTGGAACGGTGATTGTAAGCATACCATCATCATTAGATACTGTATAACCAACCTTTTCCATGCCTTTAATTGCGGATTCAAGTTGATCTTGAGTTGCTTTAGTGAAATCACGCTTGATTGTAATGCCACGACAAGCCTTTAGCAAATCACCTTCCACTTCAACGGTTTCGGTACCACCTTTTGACCCCTCTTTTAGAGTGGTACGAATGATCCAATCCACTGGATTGGTGCCTTGTTTAAAGGCAAAACGACCAAGTGGTAAGTTAAAGGCATGGCAAAATGCCTCAATTAAAATGTCTTTACCTGTGCCAGCGGGGCCACTCACAATCAAGTGATTAATTTTGGCAAACAAAGTCGCATTTTGCATCCAGCCCTCATTTGGGTCTTCCACATAATTAGAAGGGCGTGTGGCAGGTGTGAAACCAGCATCCTTGATCTCTTGTGGCGTGAGTGGACTCATTGCCCGTTTCACACCGCAAAAGTAAGTGTAAGCTAGATCGTAAAGGCTAGGTGCGTTTCGCTTAGTTGCCATTGTCATTCTCCATTAGTGAGTGGGTTTGTGTTGATTATACAGATTAGAATTTAAGGGGTGTAGAAATCTTATATGATTCACTACGGACTATCTTCTTACACCTTATAGAATTTAAGGGGTGTAAAAAAAATATCCTGCTTAAATATATATATAAGTGAGAAAGTGTACTTAACACCCCTT
>CETH01096216.1_pt1 | contig 13141 bp, 9 predicted proteins | sample 361461 | NCBI WGS metagenome assembly CETH01 (sample SAMEA2622695, study PRJEB7988) | marine metagenome | isolation source: saline water (ENVO:00002010), including
CCATTGTCCTTTTACTGCTTTAAGAACTTTTTTATGTTTGGCATGACTTGTTACTCCTCTTTTAACTCTTGCCATTTTATCCTCTCAGGTTGTAAGGCATATAAGATTTAACAATCTTACTATCTTGTTTAGACATTATAGTTGTGCCTCTCTGTTTTCTAATTTGTGAATTTGTTCTTTTTATCATGCCATGTCTCTTACCAGCTTGAGCCATTACCACTTTTCCTCTTGATGTAATTTTAAATCTTTTTTTTGCTGAGCTTTTTGTTTTTAGTTTAGGCATAATTGAATGGGTTTATACAAATATTAATATTAATTTACAACTAAATTTATTTACTATATTGGCTGAATAACCATAATCATTTGTTTACCATCAAATTTAGGTTGTAGTTCAACTTTACCAATTTGTTGCATATCTTGCTTGATTTTATCCATTAATTCACTGCCCAAATGAGAATGTTGTAATTCTCTACCTTTAAACTTAATTGTAAATTTAACTTTATCTCCCTTGGATAAAAATTTTTGTGCGTTTTTTATTTTAAAAGTATAGTCATGAACTTCAGTAACTGGCCGAAGCTTAATTTCTTTTAATTCAATTTTTTTTTGTTTTTTTTTTGCTTTATTTGCTTTTTTTTGTGCATCATATTTATATTTGCCCATATCCATAATTTTACAAACTGGAGGTCTGACACTTGGGGCTATTTCAATTAAATCTAAACCTTCTTTTTTTGCTTTACTAATGGCTTCATTTAAATTTAGTATTCCAAGGTTTTGTCCATCGCTTGAAATTACTTGCACTTCAGGAGATGTAATTCTATTATTAAATCTCGGACCTTTATCTCTTGTTCTTCTTTGAAAATAATTCTGTTTGAAATCTGGCACTTATTTTGGGGATGCTTTATTTAAAGAGGAAAATTTTTTTATAAATTCTTTTAATTCCATATTTTCTTGTTTATTAGAATCCAATCTTCTAATAGTTACGGTATTACTGTCAACTTCTTTTTTTCCACAAATTAGTAAAATTGGAACCTTTAATAAAGAATGTTCTCTTATTTTATAGTTTAAATTGTGATTCTTTAAGTCTATATCACAAGAAATTCCAGATTCTTTAACTTTTGAATGAATTTTTTTGGCATATAAGTCAAAATCATTTGACACTGGAATAACTACAGTTTGTAAAGGTGAAATCCAAAAGGGAAGCTTTCCAGCATAATTTTCAATTAATATTCCAATAAATCTTTCTAATGAGCCAAAAAGAGCTCTATGTAGCATTACTGGTATTTTTTTTGTACCATCCTTTGCGATATAAGATGCTCCAAGTCTACCAGGTAAATTTAGGTCAACCTGTAAAGTTCCACATTGCCAATCTCTGCCAATAGCATCTGTTAAAACAAATTCTATTTTTGGTCCATAAAACGCACCTTCGCCTTTATTTACTGTGTATTCTAGTTTAGATGCTTTTATTGCCTCCAATAAAGCTTTTTCAGATTTATCCCAAACGCTATCATCTCCAACTCTTAAATCTGGTCTATCAGAATATTTTAAAATTACATTCTCAAATCCAAGATCTTTGTAAATTTCTAATATTAAATTTGTAACACTTAAACATTCATCAGTTATTTGATCTTCGGTACAAAAAATATGTGCATCATCTTGTGTAAAAGCTCTTACTCTTAAAAGTCCATGTAATGCCCCAGATGGTTCATATCTATGCACTTTTCCAAATTCAGACATTTTTAAAGGTAAATCTCTATAGCTTTTCAAACCTTGATTAAACACTTGAACACATCCAGGGCAATTCATCGGTTTTATTGCAAATATTTTTTCATCAGGTGTAGTAGAGGTATACATGTTTGCACCAAATTTTTCCCAATGACCAGATTTTTCCCATAAAGACCTATCTAATACTTCTGGTGTATTTATTTCTTTATATCCTGCTGCATCCTGTTTTGATCTCATATATGAAATAAGTTTCTGAAACAAATTCCAACCCTTTTCATGCCAAAATACTGATCCTGGACTTTCTTCTCTAAAATGGAATAAATCCATTTCTTTTCCTAATTTTCTATGGTCTCTTTTTTCAGCCTCTTGAATTCTTTTTAAATAATCATCTAACTCTTTTTGTGTTGGCCAACTTGTTCCATAAATTCTTTGAAGCATTTCATTATTAGAGTTTCCCCTCCAGTATGCTCCAGCTACTTTTGTTAATTTAAAATATTTTCCAACCTTTCCAGTAGAAGCTAGGTGAGGTCCTCTACATAAGTCATGCCATTTTCCATGAAAATAGATAGAAACTTCCTCTCCCTTTGGTATGTCTTTAATAATTTCAGATTTATAGTTTTCTCCAATTTTTTTAAAGTGTAAAATTGCTTTATCTCTGTCCCAAACTTCTCGATAAGTAGGCTCATCTCTATCAACTATTTCTGCCATTTTTTTTTCAATTTTTTTTAAATCATTTTCAGTAAATGGATCTTTTCTTGAAAAATCATAATAAAATCCATTTTCAATAGTTGGTCCTATGGTTACTTGAGTACCAGGAAATAATTCTTGAACTGCCATCGCTAAAATATGTGCTGTATCATGTCTAATTGTATCTAAACCGTCTTTGTCTTTTGAGGTTAAAATTTTCACAGAACAATCTTTGTCAATTTCAAAGCTTAGGTCTTTTAAGATACCATCTACAGTCATGACTAAAGCATCTTTGGCAAGAGATTTGCTTATTTTTTCTGCAATTCTTATGCCTGAGACTTTATTTTCAAAAGTTAATTTTTTTCCGTCTGGTAATGTAATGTTAAGCATTAATTAATTTTTTATATTCTGAATATGTAGAAAAACACATTTTTTCAACATTAAATTTATTAATTGCGTTTTTTCTACCCTCATTACCCATAGATTTCAATGTTGTTTCATCAAGTTCAAATATATGAGAAAGTTTATTGCTAAGATCCTCGGAATCATTTGCTTTAAATAAAAAACCTGTCTTATTGTCTATAATTGTTTCTTTTGCAGCTCCAAGATTGCTGGCTAGAATTATTTTTTCCATCGCTTGAGCCTCTACCGCAACTCTTCCGAAAGCTTCTGGTTCAATAGCACAATTTACAACAATGTCAGAAATTTTATATGCTAAAGGCATATTTTTACAATTTTCAATAAATAACACATCTTTTATAAGTCTGTGCTGCTCAATCAATCTTTGTATTTTTTTTCTATAAATCGTTCTTCCTTGATCACTACCCAGTATAACTACAAAAAACAACTTATCTGGATTTTTTTGTTTAAATAAATTTAAAGCTTCAATCAACATTTCATGACCTTTCCATGAAGTAAGTCTTCCTGGAAAAAGAATTATTTTTTTTTGATAAAAACTTAAAGTTTTATCTATTTTCCATTCATTCATGAGTTTTAACTCATCATTATTTTTAATTTTTGACGAGTCAAAATATTCTAGATTTATCCCTCTAAAAATTGTTAATAATTTTTGATTTTTATTTAAATATTTTAAATAATTTTCTTTTATGTGTGAAAAAATAAAATTAGATCCAGCTATTATTAAGTCAGATTTTACCATTACAGAATTATAATATTTTTTCATTGAACTTTTAAAATTATAAGTTCCATGGAACGTAGTAACAAATTTAGTTCTAGTTATTTTTGTAGCAAGCAAGCAAGACCACGCAGGTGCACGGCTTCTTGCGTGTACAATATTAATTCGAAATAAAAAAATTAAAAAAATAATTATTATTGCATTTATTAAGATCAAAATTGGATTCTTAGTTTGAACAGGCAGTCTAATTAATTTTACTTTTTTTTTATCAATATATTTTAAAAGAGGACCACCACTGGTAATTATATAAGATTTAGCATTTTGCTCACTTAAATAATGTCCTAAATCATAACATCCAGTTTCAGCTCCTCCATAACCTAATTTTGGAATAACTTGTAAAACTTTTATTTTAGACGACATTTGATAAGATTATATATTAAGAATTAAGCTATATAAACTTTAATGAATAATTTTAAATTTTTAAAAGTATCTTCTAATATAAAAATCAGGTTTTTGACTAATAAGTATAAAAAATTGCCATTCATTGTTTTTTTACATGGGTTCAAATCAGATTTAGAAGGAGAAAAACCAAGAACCTTAATAAAATATTGTAATTCAAAAAAAATAGGTTTTTTAGGATTAGAATATTCAGGTCATGGTAAATCATCTGGTGAATTTACAAAGGGAAATATAAGTAAATGGTCTAATCAAACATCATGCGTAATAAAAAAAATAATAAAAAGAAATAAATTTATTTTGGTTGGTTCAAGTATGGGGTCTTGGATTTCAATAAAACAATTTAAATTTTTTAAAAAACAAATTGTTGGATTTTTAGGTATAGGGTCTGCGCCAGAGTTTCTAGAATACTTAATGTGGAGAAAATTTTCAAAAAAAATTAAAAAAGAGATAATTAAAAATAAAATTTATAACTTAAAACATGGAGATTATGAATATCCAATATCTTATCAATTAATCAAAAATGGAAGAAAGAATAAAGTTCTTAATAAAAAAATTGATAATTATATTAATGTTACAATGATACATGGAGGCAAGGATGAAGTAGTTCCAATAGGTTTTTCTAGGAAAGTTTTAAAAATATTTAGAAATTCAAAAAAGAAATTGCTAATTATTAAAAATGGAGATCATAGTTTATCATCAAAAATAAATTTAAAAAAAATTGTTAGAGAATTAGACTTTATAGTCTCTAAGCAGTTTTAGACAGCGATATCAACTTTAGTTTTTAATGAAATTGGATTTTTTAATTTATTAATCATTTCTTTAGGACATACCTGATAAAAATTATTTTTTTCAATATCAAAATTATCTAGAATCTGCTTCGCTACCTTTGAATCAGTTTCATCTAAGTGTCTTTTAACCAAATTTTTCAAAAAAGTTTCCCAGTATTCTGTTTCTAATCTTTGCCAAATTACTGTTTCAGGGTTTACTTTTTTCTCAAAATCATTTTTTTGATCATATATAAATGCCATACCACCCGTCATACCTGCTGCAAAATTATCACCAACATCTCCTAAAATTATGACATTACCCCCTGTCATATACTCACAACCATTTGAGTCACATCCTTCAATTACAGATGTTGCACCAGAATTTCTAACTGAAAATCTTTCTCCAGCTTGACCTGAGGCAAACAAATAGCCAGAAGTAGCACCATACAACACAGTATTTCCAATTATAGTATTCTGATTTGAAAGAAGATTGCTTTCCTCTTGAAATTTTATTGAAATTGTTGCACCAGATAATCCTTTAGCAACATAATCATTAGCATCACCTTTTAAATTCAGTTTAAGACCTTTAATTCCAAATGCACCAAAAGACTGCCCTGCAGAACCTTGGAAATTCAAAACAATTTTATTTTCATCTAATTTATTGTCTCCAAATTTTTTATATAATTCATAAGATATTCTCGTACCAACAGCTCGATCTGTATTTCTAATTTCATAAATTTTCTCAATATCATTTTTTTGATCAATTAACTCTTTTATTTCTGGCCATATTTTCTGATCAATAGTTTCTGGTACCTGAATTATAGAATTATCCTCACAATATCTTTTATTTTCACCTGGATCGGTCTGAACAAACAATGGATTTAAATCTAAATCGTCCAAGTTTGGTGATCCCTTGCTTACCTGTTTAAGCAGATCAGTTCTACCTATAATTTCATTTAAATTTTTAAAACCTAGATCTGATAAAATTTCTCTTACTTCTTTAGCAACAAAAGAAAATAAATTTACAACTTTTTCTGGCGTTCCACTGAATTTTTTTCTTAATTCCTCATCTTGTGTACAAACTCCAACTGGACATGTGTTTGAGTGACACTGTCTAACCATTATACATCCCATAGCAACCAATGCTGTTGTAGCAATTCCAAACTCTTCAGCTCCCATCATTGCAGCAATAACTACATCTCTTCCAGTTTTGATTCCACCATCAGTTCTTAAAGTTACTGAATGTCTTAAGTTATTTAGTGTTAAAACCTGATTTGCTTCTGTTAAACCCATTTCCCAAGGAACTCCAACATATTTTACACTTGTCTGAGGTGTAGCGCCAGTTCCACCATTATGACCTGAAATTAGAATTATATCTGCTTTTGCTTTTGCAACACCTGCCGCTATAGTTCCAACACCTGATGAAGCAACAAGTTTAACTCCTACTCTGGCTTTTGGATTTATTTGTTTCAAATCATAAATTAATTGTGCAAGATCTTCTATAGAGTAAATATCATGATGAGGTGGGGGCGAAATTAATGTAACACCTGGTGTTGAATGTCTCAATTTTGCAATTTCATCTGTAACCTTAAACCCTGGCAATTGACCACCTTCTCCAGGTTTTGCTCCTTGAGCAATCTTAATTTCTATTTCATTACAATTATTTAAATAATCTATGGTTACCCCAAACCTAGCTGAAGCTATTTGTTTAACTCTAGAATTTGCAGAGTCTCCATTACTTAGAACTTTAAATCTTTTTTTATCTTCCCCTCCTTCTCCACTGCAGGATGCACCTTTAATTCTATTCATTGCTATAGCTAGAGTTTCGTGTGCTTCTTTAGACAATGCTCCATGTGACATACTTCCACTACCAAATCTTCTAAGAATATTTTCAATTGGTTCAACTTCATTAATATCTATTGGTGTTTCCTTTTTAAAATCAACAAGATCTCTTAAATTGATTGGAGGCAATTCATAAATGCCTTTGGCATATTTTTTATACAAATCATAAGAATTTTTAGTTACTGCTGTTTGTAATAGATGAATTAACTTACCTTGATATTGATGAGTTTCTCCATTTTTTCTGTATCTATACAATCCTCCTATTGGAAGAACATTAGTTTTATTTTCAAAGGCAACTTCGTGATTAGATCTAATTTTTTTTTCTATTCCAACTAATCCTATTCCTGAAATTTTAGATAATACACCAGGAAAATAATCATTAACGATCGACCTACTTAATCCTACAGTTTCAAAATTACAACCTCCTCTATAAGAGCTAATTACCGATATTCCCATCTTTGACATAATCTTTAAAAGGCCTGAGTTAATAGACTTGATATATCTTTTTACGCATTCATCGTAATTTAATTTTCCAAATAAATTTTTTGAATATCTATTAAAAATGCTATCTAATGCCAAATAAGGGTTAACAGTTGTAGCGCCAACACCAATTAAAGTAGCAAAGGAATGAGTATCTAATGCTTCGCCAGTTTGAACATTTAGAGAAACATAACCTCTTAGTTTATGATTAATCAAATGTGAATTTATAGCTCCAACACATAAAAGCATTGGAATTGGCAGCTTATCTTCTGATATCTCTTTATCAGATAGAACTAGTTGAGTAATACCCTTCCTTACAGCAATTTCAGCAATTGACTTAATTCTATTTATTGAGTCTTCTAAACTCTCATCTCTTGAGAATAAACATTCAATTATCTCATAATTATTACCAAAATAATTTAAAAAATTATTAAATTGAGCATTAGATAAAATTGGACTCTCCAAAACATAAATATTTTTCTCTGTAAGGTTATTAAAATCTAATATATTTCCTAAATTTCCAAACCTGGTTTTTAAACTCATAACTTTATTTTCTCTAAGTGAGTCTATTGGAGGATTTGTAACTTGACTAAAATTTTGTCTAAAAAAATGATAGATTGGTCTATATTTGTCTGACAAAACTGCTAGTGGGGTATCATCACCCATTGAGCCAGTAGCTTCTTTAGCATCCTCTACCATTGGATGCAAAATTAACTCTAAATCTTCAAGACTAATTCCAAAACAATGTTGTTTATGTCTTAAATCCTCACCCTCAAATAATATTTTTTCATCTTTAATTATTAGTTTTTTATCAAGATCAATTATTTGATTATTAAAATGTTTATATTCTTTTGATAAATATTTTTTAATTTGGTCGTTAGAATAAACTTTTCCTTTTTCAATTCTTACACCTAGTATATCACCAGGTCCTAAACGACCTTTAGATACAATTTTTTTTTCATCTAGATTGATCATACCTGTCTCTGAGCCAGCAAATAAAAGTTTATCTTCTGTTACTGTGTATCTTAATGGTCTTAGTCCATTTCTGTCAGTCGCAACAATTGCCCACTCATTATCAGTAGCAGCAATTGCTGCTGGTCCATCCCATGGCTCCATTGTACTATTTAAAAAGTTAAATAATTGTTGTTGGTCCTTAGATATAATTTTGCTTTTTTTTGACCAAGCATCTGGTATCAACATTAGTTTTGCTAATGGAGCAGATTGGCCAGAAATATTTAGAAGTTCAAATACATTATCTAATGAAGCCGAGTCAGAATTTCCCGAGGGGATTACAGGTATAAGATTATTCATATCATCAAAAATTGGGCTAAACATTTCTTGTTCATGAACTTTCATCCAGTTAATATTTCCCTTTAAGGTATTAATTTCTCCATTGTGCGCCAATGATCTAAATGGTTGAGCTAGGTCCCAACTTGGTGCCGTATTTGTAGAAAATCTTTGATGGAAAATTGCAAATCTTGATATAAATCTATTGTCTTTCAAATCAACATAAAAATCAGATAAAGCTTCAGCAAGAAACATGCCTTTATAAATTATAGATTTAGAACTGAACGAACAAATGTAAAAATTATTTAAATTATTTTTTGATGCTTCTTTTTCAATTATTCTTCTGGCTTCATATAATTTTACTTCTAAAGTTTTACCTATTTTAGATTTATCATTATGTTTAAATAATACTTGTGCAATCTCTGGTCTTGTTATCTCAGCTTTTTCTCCCAACACACTTGGATTAACAGGAACTTGTCTCCATCCATAAATATTGAAATCTTTTTTTGTTAGAACACTCTCGATAATAGTTCTACATTGTTCTTGTGCGGCATAGTTATTTCTTGGAAGAAAAACCATTCCAACACATACCTCGCTATTATCATGCTTATGACCTGTGTTTTCAATTTTCTCTATGAAAAAGTCTTGAGGTATTTCAATATGTATACCAGCACCGTCACCAGTTTTACCATCAGCATCTACTGCTCCTCGGTGCCATACAGCTTTTAATGCATCAATTCCATACTCTACTACTTTCCTAGACTTTTTTCCTTCAGTTGAAACAACCAAACCAACTCCACATGCATCATGTTCCTGACTTTCTGAATAAATATAATTATCTTTTAATAATCTTAAATTTTTATCTCTTTTATACATCATGCAACTTTTCTGCTATTTTTTTTTTTATTAATTAAATATTTTGAAATTGAAATTGCAGCATCTCTTCCATCTTTAATAGCCCATACAACTAATGACGCTCCTCTAACAATATCACCTGCAGCAAAAACTCCATTTAAATTAGTTTCCATTGTATCAAAATCTGCTTTGATTGTTCCCCATCTACTTACTTGTAATTGTTTTTCATTAAAAAGTTTTGGTAAATTTTCTGGATCAAAACCAAGGGCTTTGATTACAATATCAGATTTTATTTTAAATTCAGAATTTATATCTATATTTGGTTTTCTTCTTCCACTATCATCAGGCTCTCCCAATATAATTCTATTTGCAACTACAGTTTCAATTTTTTCTTTTCCTTCAAATTTTTTTGGACTTGATAACCAAATAAATTCTACTCCCTCTTCTTGCGCATTTTTAACCTCTCTTGCTGATCCTGGCATATTTTCTGCATCTCTTCTGTATAAACATTTAACTGATTTTGCATTCTGTCTTATAGAAGTCCTTACACAATCCATTGCAGTATCACCTCCACCAATAACAACTACATCTTTACCTTCTGTATTAAGAGTTCCATCATCAAATTTTTTCACTTTATCTCCTAATCCTTTTTTATTTGATGCAGTCAAAAACTCCATAGCTGGAAAAATATTTTCCAAGTGGCTTCCTTCTATTTCAATCTCTCTGGCTTTATAAACTCCTGTTGCAATTAATATTGCATCATGTTTTTTTCTAAGGTCATTTAAATTTGAATCTTTGCCAACCTCAAAATTTTGAACAAAATTTATACCACTATCCTTTAGAAGTTTTGTTCTTCTTTCTACTACATATTTTTCTAATTTAAAATTTGGGATTCCATAAATTAGTAGGCCGCCAGGTCTGTCATACCTATCGTAAATGGTCACTTGATAACCCTCTTTTCTTAACTCTTCTGCACAAGCTAGTCCTGCTGGACCTGCTCCAATTATTCCAATTGTCTGTTTTTTTTCGTCTTTTATATCTAAAGGTTTAATCCAACCATTTTCCCATGCATTTTCGGTTATAAATTTTTCAACAGATCCAATTGTAACTGTTCCATGACCTGACTGTTCAATTACACAATTTCCCTCACATAGTCTATCCTGGGGACAAATTCTTCCACATACTTCAGGCATATTGTTTGTACTTTGTGAAAGTTCATAAGCCTCTTTTAATCTTCCCTCAGCGGTTAGTTTTAACCAATCAGGAATATTGTTACTCAGTGGACAATGAACTTGACAAAATGGCACTCCGCATTGAGAACATCTACTTGATTGCTCTTTGGCTTTTTCATTTATGAATTCTTTATAGATTTCTTTAAAATCCTCTTTTCTCTCCAAAACATCCCTTTTAGGTGGAGTTTGTTGACCTATATCTACAAATTTTAGCATTTTATCTGTCATTTTAGCCTAGAACATATATCATAAAAAATAAGGGTAAATCAGAAAATAGGTAATAAATACTTACCTTTATTTGTCAAAAAAACGAAGTAAATTCAGATTTTTTATTATTTTGCATGACTGTTATGCATTCAAGGAATTGCTTTATTTTATAGATATATAGTTTACGAAGAAAAAGCTTTAATGTTTTTTGATTATTTTTACACTTTAGTCTTAGCAATTATACAAGGGATAACAGAATTTATTCCTATTAGTTCATCATCGCATTTAATAATTTTTTCCAAGTTAGCAAATTTTAATTACCAGAGTTTAGAAGTAGATGTAGGATTACATTTGGGATCTTTATTAGCAATAATAATATATTTTAAAAGTGATTTAATTAAAATTAATAAAAATAAAAACTTAATTTTATTATTTATAATTGGCTCACTTCCTTTGTTTATCGTAGGTTTTTTAATTTATTACAGTGGTTTTATAAACTATTTAAGGGATATTAAAGTAATTGGATGGTCAACACTGATATTTGGAATTTTATTATATATTGCAGATAAATCAAAAATAAATAAAAATTTAAATAAAGATTTAACTATTAAAAATATTATTATTATTGGCTTGTCTCAATGTATTGCATTAATACCTGGTGTAAGTAGATCAGGTATTATTATTACCTCTTCAAGATTTATAAATTTTAATAGATATGAGTCGTCAAAAATTTCATTTTATTTATCTATACCTGCTTTAGCAGGGGCAAGTTTTTTGGGATTACAAGACATTATTAAAAATAATTTAGAATTTAATTTAATTATTTTAATTGCCTCAATACTATCTTTTATATTTTCATATTTAACCATCAAATATTTTTTGATATATGTAAAAAAATATTCTCTTAATATTTTTGTATATTATAGAATATTTATAGCATTATTAATTTTAGCTATTACCTATGGATAATTTTTTTGAGGTATTAACTGTGAAATTACAACGCCTGTTAAAATAAAAATACATCCAATTATATTATCTATTTCTAAAAATTGATCTAAAATTATCCATGCGGCAATAGCAGCAAAAACACTTTCTAATGAGAAAATAATTGCTGATGGAGTTGGATGGATATTTTTTTGAGCATAAATTTGTAACGTAAAGGCTATACCACCAGATAATATACCTGCATAAATAATAGAATATATTTCGTGCAAAATATTTTGAAATTCTATATTTTCAAAAATAAAACCGAAAGAAAAAGAAAATATAGCTACAACAAGCGCCTGCAAAGCCCCAAAAAATAATGGAATATCAAAAATTTTGATAAATTTTCCAATAAAAATTATATGAAGGCTCCAAAAAATGGCACATAATAATACTAGGCCATCACCTAACCTCACTGATGCATCTGAAAAATCACTCAAAAGATAAACACCTGCAATACATAAAAATATAGAGGGCCATATACCCCAATGAATATTTTTTTTATAAAATAAAAAAAGAATAATCGGAACCATAGGTACATAAAAAATTGTAAAAAATGCTGCGTTTGCTATGTCAGTAAAAAGTAGAGCAGCTTGCTGAACATATGTTCCTAAAAATAAAAATAGACCAATCCAAAACAGTAATTTAAAAAATTCAGATTTTTTTTTACTTATTTGAATAATAATTTTTGAATTTTCAAAGATTAGTGCAAGAGGAATTATAGATAAAAAACCGATAAAAAATCTGGCCCCATTAAAAGTTAATGGACCTATTTTGTCCATGCCAGTATCCTGAGCTATAAATGTAGTTCCCCATATAAATGTACACAACAAAGCGCATAACATAGATAGTGATTTCGACATAAAGCTATATTGCTAATTTATACGCAAAATTTTTACCAAGATTATTTTTAAGTTCGTTACAAAATCTTGCTGCTTCTGCACCATCTATTATTCTATGATCATATGATAAAGATAACGGCAATATAGTTCTTTTTTGAAATTTTTCATTTAAATAAATTTGTTTAAAGTAAGTTCTTCCAACACCTAGAATTGCAACTTCTGGAAAATTTATTATTGGAGTAAAAAAAGATCCACCTATTCCACCTAAACTAGTTATTGTAATTGAGCCACCAAAAAATTCTTTTTTATCTATTTTTAATCTTCTACATTTTTCACTTATATCTTTTAAATCTTTGTTAAGTTTATTAAAATTTTTTTTGTCAGCATCCCTAATTTTTGGAACCATTAAACCATGTTCAGTATCTACTGCAATTCCAATATGAAAATATTTTTTTAATGTAATCTTTCCTGTTTGAATATCGTCTATAGATGAATTGAAATTTGGAAATTTTTTTAATGTAGATACTAATGATTTTATTATAAAAACAAGAGGTGTTATTTTTTTTTTTTCACCAGTAAATTGATCTTTTAAAGATAATCTAAATTCTTCTAATTCTGAAATATCTGCTTCATCATGATGAG
>CETH01092853.1_pt1 | contig 13138 bp, 12 predicted proteins | sample 361461 | NCBI WGS metagenome assembly CETH01 (sample SAMEA2622695, study PRJEB7988) | marine metagenome | isolation source: saline water (ENVO:00002010), including
CTGGTGACGGACTATTAACAGGAATACAACTTCTCGATATCATTGCTCGGTCTAACAAACGCTTGGACGAACTTGCTGACTTTGCCATGGTTAGATACCCACAGGTCTTAAAACAAGTCAACTTGTCTACAACAACAGTTGATATTGAAAGTTTGTTAGCCGAAGACATAGCTAATGCTGAAATTGAGCTGGGAGATAGTGGCAGAGTTCTCGTAAGAAGGTCAGGAACTGAACCAGTTTTAAGAATTATGGTTGAATCTTTAACAGATGAAATAGCCGAATCTACAGTAAATAAGCTGGTTTTAGCTGCAGAATCCTATTTAGCGGGATCTTAATTAGACCAAATCACTCTCTTTAGAGAGTTGCGACTTAACTAAGTCTCTAGAATAAACATATGTGTGGAATTATCGCTATTATCCGAAGGCCAGCGCAGCGCGAAGTCCCTACTTCAACGCGGGTCAAGAAGTTAATCAATTCCATTCCTGATGCTACATCGGATGATCTTCAAGGGATCTATCTACTAATTGAATCTCTTGTATTGCTAGAAAATGAAACCTCTGGGGTGCCAGGAACAATCTCATTATTGGATGACTCTGAATTGCTCACACTACTTGTCGAAAAGTGCAAAATAATCGAAACTTCTATTACTAATCTTGAAAGAACCCTTGATAAGACTAATACTGACCTGCAAGAAATCGAAAAGACCAACGCTGGTATTATTCAGGTAAAAGACCTTCTTTGGTCACTTAGCAATGACCGTGTCAGGCTCATTAACTCTGTTCGTGAACTATGCCAAGACAATAGAGAAAGAGGATTGGTTGAAACCTTTGTATCAATTCATGAAGCTCTCTCCGCCCTCGATAGCTTGGAAGTTCGGGGAAGAGACTCAGCTGGTTTACATGTAATGATTCAAGATCATGCCTTAGACCTAGATGACCCAACGCTCTTATCAGAAATTAAGGATCGCTCTTCTGATAATGATTTTACGTCCGGTTCGATTCGAGTAGCTGATGGACAAATAAGTTTTGTCTATAAAACTGCCTCTGAAATAGGTCAACTTGGTGACAATACTCTGGTGCTACGAAAAGCAATCATGTCGGACAAACTACTCCATCGTGCACTCGCAAGTAGTCAAGCATCGGCTGTTGTCGTCGGACATACTCGATGGGCAAGCATCGGAATAATTTCTGAGCCGAATGCTCATCCTCTAAATTCGGAACAAGAGCATCAGGAAGAAATGCCCTACGTCGTTGCAGCTATAAACGGCGATGTTGATAACTTTGCTGATCTAAAAGAAGTAGAAGACCTTATGATCTCACCTGCTGTTACTTCAGATTCTAAAGTAATGCCGACCTTAATGGCTCAGCGTCTCAGCAAGGAAGGTAGAGAGACGTCAACAGTTGCTGAAGCATTCAGGAAGACTGCTCGATCTCTTCAAGGGTCAGTTGCGGTTGTTGCTAATGCAGCTTCAGATCCTGAAAATCTCCATCTAGCTCTTCGAGGTAGTGGGCAAGGGTTATACGTCGGTTTAGCTGAGGATGCTTACATTGTTGCTAGTGAACCCTATGGGTTTATTGAAAGAACACAAAAGTACTTACGACTAGATGGGGAGTCAGTAGATAACAGAAGTACAAGTTCTGAACCTGGTGAAATTATTTCTTTGTCAAAGAGCAACGCTGGAACAATCGAAGGAATTAGCCGAACATCATATGATGGGAAACCACTCCCTGTAGAGGGACAGGAAATTGAGACTGCAGGTATAACTTCCAGAGACATTGACCGGAGAAGTTACCCTCATTTTTTATTAAAGGAGATAACTGAAGCCCCTGACTCATTCCAGAAAACTCTTCGAGGGAAAATAATTGATATCGATGGGAATCTTAATGTCAGATTGCAAGAGAGTACTTTGCCCAGCAATCTCAAAAAGAAGTTTCAAAATGGAGAATTCAGAGAGATTTTTGTTATCGGACAGGGAACTGCAGCAGTCGCTGGTAACAGCTTGGCTGCATTCCTAAACGAGGAAATAGGTCTACGAGTTGAATCTCTTCCATCAACAGAATTATCTGGATTCCGATTACGTCCAGACATGACGGATACTTTTGTCGTTGCAATTAGCCAATCCGGAACTACCACAGATACTAACCGGACAGTAGATCTTGTCCGCGCCCGAGGGGGGGCTGTTGTATCGATAGTTAACCGTCGAGATTCAGAACTAACAAAAAAATCTGACGGCGTCCTCTACACCTCCGATGGGAGAGATATAGAGATGAGCGTTGCTTCGACTAAAGCATTCTATTCACAAATAGCTGCTGGGTTTCTTCTAGGGATAGCGATTTCAGAATCTGTAAATAGCTCCTCAAGTAAATCAAGCACCAATGAAAGAAGAAATACTTTACTTCTTGGGCTCAAAGAGCTTCCTAACCTGATGAGAGAAGTGCTTTCAGTGCAGGAAAAAATATCCGAGATCGCCACTGAATTAGCACCTGCGAAAAAATATTGGGCCATAGTCGGAAATGGTTTAAATATTGTCGCCGCAAAGGAGATCAGAATCAAACTCTCTGAACTCTGCTACAAATCGATAGCAGCCGACTTTACTGAAGATAAGAAACACATTGATCTTTCTGCTGAACCTATGATCCTCGTTTGTGCTGCTGGACTAGAAGGTTCGGTCGCTGCGGATGCTGCGAAAGAAGTAGCTATCTATCGGGCCCATAAGGCCACTCCAGTAGTGATTACAGACACTCCAGAAGTTTTCTCTTCCGCTTTGAAAGTCATTGAAGTTCCGCCTACAACTAAGGAACTAGCATTTATCTTATCAACGATGGCCGGCCACATATTTGGTTATGAAGCGGCGCTATCCATTGATGCTCAGGCAACTCCATTTAGAGAAGTTCGCTCTGCGATCGAATTGGCAGTTTCACAAAACCCGGATATGACCGGAGAAGTTATGTTAAAGAATCTGAAACCGCAAATTCAAAAAGCTTCCCAATCATTTTTCGACGGTCTACGATCCGGTGATTACAACGGAAACCTAGAGGCCAGCACAGCGACGAAGATTCTAATAATGCTCAAATACTCGTTAGGGAATATTCCACTTGATTCATATCAATTAGACTTCGGAAAAGTCGGGACACCTGCAACTATCCTCGAAGATTTGGTTGCTTCCCTAACTGTCGGGATAGAAGAACTAACTCGAACCATAGACACGATCAAGCATCAAGCAAAGACAGTGACCGTTGGAATATCTAGGTCAGATGAGGAAATCGTTCAATTACCGCTTGTTCGAGAGCTACTTGAGTCTGGTGCTCCAAGAGACAGAGTCACTTATCGGAACCTTCGTTGTTTGGCAGCACTTAATAATGGGGTACAAGATGTGACGGGATATATCCGGTATTCGATAGATGGGGCTCCTGATGTTGCGCAATTACACATCGTTGATCGAGGTGGAATAGCAGTTGATCTAGCATCTAGAGTGGAAAGAGACCCCAAACTCCGAGGTAGTAAACACCTTGTTGCATCTGATCAGAACGTGATGGTCACTAAAGGGCGAAATGATGACCGGACCATAATCTTAGTACCCGAAGTGAAAGATCAGCAGACAGTCGGGCTGACATTACTTCATGTCCGTCTAGAAAAATACGTTGATGAACAAATAGCTAAGAAAATACTTGAGGGCTATCAGAATCGCTATGCAAAACTTTATGATTTCGTCACTGAGACAGAACCAACGTTTCGCGGTGACCTCCTATCAACAATCCCTCTATCCGATTTACTGATGTCTCCGATTGCAGAACTTGCAGAATTATGGCGAACTTGAGCATCCATAGGATTTTATGCTGATGATACCAATCGTAACCCCGAGCGAAATGAAGTCTATCGATGCATCTTCAGATCAACCTCTTGACGTTCTTATACAGCGGGCAGGAAGCGCAGTAGCGTGGTCTGCGCGGAAATTTCTAAACGGAGCCTACGGAAAACGTGTCATAGTGATCTATGGGAAAGGCAATAACGGAAAAGATGGAAGGGTCGCCGCATCCTATCTTCGGAAATGGGGGATAAAGACTGTCGAGTACTGTGTTACAGAAACCCCAAAACAACTTCCTAAGTGCGACCTTGTTATCGATGCCGCATACGGGACTGGAATTCGGGAAGAATATTTTGCACCCATTACAGACGTACCTGTGATTGCCGTCGACATTCCAAGTGGTATCAATGGTTTAACAGGTGAAGTAATGGGACTTCCTATGCACTCCAATAAGACAACCACCTTTCAGGCTTTAAAACCCGGTCATCTAATTCCTCCTGGAAGTAATTATGTTGGTGAGATTGAAATTGTTGATATTGGCCTTGATACTTCACATATCGAAACATTCCTAGTCCAGCGTTCAGACATAGCGACATGGCTACCGAAAAAATTGATCACGGAACACAAATGGAAGTCAGCGTGTTGGATAATTGGTGGCTCTGCAGGAATGGATGGGGCTTTATCTCTAGCAGCAGAAGCCGCTCAACGAGCAGGATCGGGCTATGTTCGAATAAGCACTCCTGGTACCATGCCCATAGGGCCAATAGAAGCCGTTTCACACTTTATTACTGAAGAAGGGTGGGAAGAAGACTTCCAGAACAATGCGAATAGATTTTCTTCTGGAATCATCGGCCCAGGCCTTGCAGTATCAAGTTCAAATATTAAATCCATCCAAAAAGTAGTTTCTAATTCTGAGATTCCCCTTGTAGTAGATGGGGGTGCCATTAAAGCTTTAGGTGAGAATCTTGAAATTTTGCAGGTGAGGAAATCTGACACGATTTTTACTCCCCACGAACGTGAGTTCGAGGATCTAGTTGGGTCTAGGCCGAGTTCTCGGCGGATTGAGGACGTTCGAAGTGCTGCAGAGTTAACTAACTCTATTGTTTTACTTAAAGGACCAATTACGGTTGTAGCTAATCCTGAAGGACGTTGTTTGGTTGTAGCAAACGGTGATCATAGGTTAGCTACTGCTGGAACTGGTGATGTGCTTGCAGGGATTATCGGTGCCTTTCTAGCTCAGGGAGTTCCAAGTATGGAAGCAGCAGCTATGGGCGCCTGGGTCCATGCAGAAGCTGGACGACTTTCATTTAAACATGGCATGGTGGCATCTGATCTTATCAATCTAATTCCGGAGGTATTACATGAGACCGACGTGGGCTGATATAGATCTTGAAGCAATCAAACATAATGTCCGAGAGATAACTCAAATAGTCTCGCCTGCAATTCTTTGTGCTGTTGTCAAAGCTGATGGATATGGACATGGAGCAATCCCGGTAGCTCGAGCAGCTGTATCTGCAGGAGCAAGGTGGCTCGCAGTTGCCTTGGTCGAAGAAGGAATCGTACTTCGTGAAGCGGGTATCGAGGCTCCAATTTTACTTTTGTCCGAACCCCGCCCTAGAGAGATGGTGCAAGTTGCCGAATATGGGCTAAGGCCAGCAATATACAGCGGAGAGGGTATAGCTGCTGCAGCTGCTGCAGCAACTCAAGTAGATAAAGAAATTTATGTTCACTTGAAAATAGATACAGGCATGCGTCGAGTCGGAGTTGACCCCGATTTAGCAATTACTTTAGCTCAAGCGATATCTGAAAAGTCATCCTTGGTTCTTGATGGTTTATGGACTCACTGTGCTGTCGCAGATGACCCTTCTAATTCGTTCACTGCTAAGCAGCTCGCTCGTTTTGACGAGGTAGTGAAAGAAATAAGTTCTGAAGGTATAAGTTCGAATATGCTGCATGCCGCTAATTCTGCTCTAGCAATCAATAATCCAGATGGGAGATTTGACCTAGTTCGATGTGGGTTGGCAATGTATGGCCTTTCTCCTCTAGAAGGAATAGATGCAACATTAAATCTTCGTCCGGCAATGAAAGTTCGGTCTGAAGTGTCGTATGTCAAGACAGTTGAAGCCGGAGAGGGCGTTTCTTATGGACTAAGTTGGTCAGCCCAGCAAAGCACTAGAATCGCAACTGTCCCGATGGGGTATGCAGACGGGTTACGCCGTGATGCTGGTCACCGAGGAGGAGAAGTTCTTATTGGTGGGAAACGACACCCTATTGTGGGAAACGTTACGATGGATCAGTTTTTGGTTGATTGTGGAGAGAATCAAGTAGCTTCTGGTGATGAAGTAGTCATATTGGGTCCTCAAGGTGAAGATCAGATTTCTGCTGCAGAATGGGCTGAGATATTTGAGACGATTACATACGAAATTATTTGTGGAATAGAGAGTCGAATTCCGCGAAGGTATTCGTAATTTAGGGGTGGTTAGGGATGCTTACAGATATTGATGGAATTGAAGTTGGCAATTGGAGCGATACAGAAGCAAAAACTGGATGTACGGTAATACTGTTTCCAGAGGGGACGGTTGCATCGGGCGAGATTCGCGGTGGGGCACCAGCAACAAGAGATTTCGCATTGCTGCACCCTAGCCGGTTAGTAGAGCATATTAATGCTGTCGTGCTCTCTGGTGGGTCAGCTTATGGTTTAGCAGCTTGCGAGGGTGTGATGAGTTTTCTTGAAGAGCGTGGACAAGGCTTTGCCACATCTTCAGGTAAAGTTCCCATCGTTGTAGGAATGTCGCTCTTTGATCTTAATGAAGGTGACTCTACAAGGCGACCTGGTGCAAAGGAAGGAAGGGAAGCTGCGGAAATAGCTTCCTCAATCAAAACTGAAGTCGGATTAATCGGGGCAGGTACAGGCGCGATGATTTCTAAGTGGCGAGGTAAAGAGCATGCGAAGTTCGGTGGTCTTGGCTCGGTCACGTGTAGGTCAGGGGACCTCGTAGTTGCTGCAATGTTCGCGGTAAATGCTAGTGGCGATATAGATGATGGATCAGTCAGCCAATCAATACTTGATGGGACGTTTGAGTTTCCTGAAATTGTCCCATTTGAGAATACGACAATTGGAGTTGTCGTAACGAATGCCAGATTGACAAAAGGAGAATGTTTTCTAGCTAGCCAGAGCGCTCATGATGGCTTTGCTAAAGCTATCTTTCCCGCACACACTCAAGGGGATGGCGATGCCGTTGTTGTGGCCGCTATCGGGACTATAGAAGCCTCCTTAGAAAAAGTTCGACTTCTTACCACTGTGGCAGTTGAAAAAGCTATAAGAAGTGTCGAAAAAGCCACTTAGTTTTAAATACAAGCACGACTCCATTTGGAGATGATCTTAGACTTACAAGTACTAACCTGAGAGAGTGTTTAATACAAAAACGAAAAGCGTTGAAGAGACACAGGCATTAGCCGCGTCCATAGCTGAACTTGTAATTGCGAAAGACGTTTTATTGCTTGTTGGCGATCTAGGCGCAGGGAAAACTGCATTTACTCAAGGTTTCGGGAAGTCTTTAGGAGTCGGAGAACCAATTACGAGTCCGACCTTCACACTTGCTAAAAGCTACTTTGGACGACTAACTCTAAATCACTTAGATGTCTATAGGATCGAAGATTTAGAAGAAGTTCGTGATTTGGCTTTACCTGAGCTGCTCGAGGGTGAAACTGTAACCCTTATCGAATGGGGAGATCAAATAGTCCCTTCGATACCGCAAAACTATCTTGAAATTCGATTTGAGTATGGTCAAGAGGACGATGAGCGCATTGTAAGAATCTCCCATACCGGTTCGAGCTGGCACAAGCGTATAGAACAACTCCAAGAGGCTCTTTCTGAATGGAGCATAAAACAGTGATTATTTTAGGAATCGAAAGTGCTACTTCTCAGGTTGGGTGCGCTATTGGCGGGCATGAAGGTGTTCTTGCTTCGGTTCACTCATCGCGAGGGAAAAGGCACGCAGAGAATCTGACGCCTCAGATTGAATTTGTCCTTGAACAAGCGAGAGTATCAATGGATGAGATCAGCGTAGTGGCTGTCGATGTTGGTCCAGGTCTATATACCGGATTGCGCGTCGGAATCGCTACTGCAGTTTCTGTAGCATTCGGTCTGGGAGTTCCGATGATAGGGGTGACAAGTCTTGATTTGCTTGCATACCCAGTCCGGTATTGCTCAAAACTTATAGTGGCAACTATTGATGCTCGCAGGGGAGAAGTTTTCCATGCAAATTACCGACAAGTTCCAGGAGGAGTTCAAAGAGTGAGTGAGCCAACGGTAAGCACTCCAGATGATTTAGCTGCAGATCTTTTAGCTCATGGGAATGAAGCGCTGCTAGTGGGTGATGGGGCATTGCGCTACTCAGAAACTTTCGCTGGTCTTCGAGGGGTGGATGCTGCTGAACCTAACATTGCATACCCGTCTGCTGATTCGATAGTTCAACTAGCTCACGCAAAGGCCCTTCGAGAAGAATTTGTTACGCCAACCGAGCTAGAACCCGTGTACTTGAGGAAACCGGATGCCGTTGAGATTGAAAACCAGAAGCGAAAATTGTCATGAAGTTCTACCCAGCGGCTGAAGAGCACCTTCAAGAAATTATGGCATTAGATAGAGAAGCATTTCCGACACCATGGAGTAAAAAGCTTTGGGTGAAAGAAATTTCACGAACTGAACGGGCCTACTATGTAGCTATAGAAGGGAAGAAAGTCATCGGTTTTGGTGGTGGCCTTCTAGCTGGGGATGATTTTCATATAACAACAATTGCAGTGAGAACATCTAACTTAAGTAAAGGGGTAGCTACTCTTATTATGGTCAAATTACTTGAGGATGCAGTGAAACTTGGAGCTACTAATCTCACACTTGAGGTACGTATTGGAAACCTTCCAGCACAGGCCTTATATAGAAAGTTCGGTATGGTTCCTGCAGGAATTAGGCCATCCTACTATCAGCCAGATAATGAAGATGCATTAATTATGTGGGCGAACGATATTCACGAGCAGCCATATATGAAACTCTTAGACTCTATAAAGCAAAGTCAAAAAACAAAGGAAGTGCTTTCATCATGACTTCTGGACTTACTCTTGGGATTGAGACCTCTTGTGACGAAACTGCGGCTTCAGTGGTAACCAGCGACAACGTTGTTCTCTCTTCGGTCGTTAGTAGTCAAGTAGACCTTCATGCCCGTTATGGGGGAGTAGTTCCTGAAGTGGCCAGCAGGGCTCACGTGGGCTTAATCAATCCTGTCATCGCTCAGGCTCTTGTAGAAGCTGGTGTCGAACCAAAAGATATTGATCTAGTAGCGGCTACGAATGGGCCAGGGTTAGTCGGCTCTTTACTAATTGGAGTTAGCGCAGCCAAAGCATTATCACTCGTCTGGGGGAAACCATACGTTGGAGTTAATCATCTTGAAGCGCATCTCTATTCTTGTTTCCTAGAGGAGCCAGATCTTGAACTTCCCTTAGTTGTTCTATTAGTTTCTGGGGGGCACACAATTCTAGTGTCTATGGAAAAGCATTTGGAATATACAATTCTTGGCCAAACACTCGATGACGCCGTGGGAGAAGCATATGATAAAGTCGCGCGCTATCTAGGTTTGGGCTATCCGGGTGGGCCAGTAATTGACCAGCTTGCAGAGACTGGGGAAAATAAAATTACATTCCCAAGGCCGATGCTTCGTGATGGATATGACTTTAGCTTTAGTGGATTAAAGACATCAGTTATTAACTTCGTGCGCAATAATCCTGATACGCCTATAGAGGATATTGCTACTTCTTTTCAAGAAGCAGTTGTTGAAGTCCTAACTACAAAAGCACGTAAAGCTGCAATCGAAACAAAAGCAAAGGGTCTTTGTATTGGGGGTGGCGTTGCCGCAAACACAAGACTACGCGAGGCAATATTTGATATCTGCTTGGAGGATGGGCTTCACCCATTTGTTCCAAGTCGCAGCTACTGCACTGACAATGCTGCAATGGTTGCGGCTACTGGATGGCGTAGATTTCTTCAGGATGGCCCAACACTCCTTAACACAGGAGCTAACCCCAATCTTAAATTACCCGAAAGGGCCCACCTTTAATTCCCATATGAAATTAAAGGTTCTTTTTATAAATTAAGGTTTTTGATCAAATTTAAGCAAGACTTACACTATGAACACTTCTACGATGTCATCTCTAGACAAAGCTGAGCAAGAAACACGTTTACTAAAGCTTATTGAGGACTTTTTAGAGGTAAATAATCCAAAGTCTATGGACAATATTGATTTCCGCGGTGAGAGATTCGATGCAGGTTTAGCTTGGGTGCATTTCCCTGAGGGTGAAGGGGGATTGGGTATACCACCAAATATGCAGAGGATAGTTGAGCGGAGAATGCGAGAAGCAGGTGCCCAACCCACTGACCCAACGACCTTTTTCATGTCATTAGCCGGACCTACAATCTCAACTCACGGAACTAGCGAACAAAAAAAGAGATTTTTGCGGCCCATGTATACAGGTGAGGAGAGATGGTGTCAACTTTTTTCAGAACCAGGAGCGGGATCCGATTTTGCCGGACTAGCTTGTAAGGCTGAGCGAGATGGCGATGAGTGGATCGTTACCGGGCAAAAAGTCTGGAACACGCTTGCTCATTTAGGCGACTGGGGGATGCTAGTTACAAGGAGCAATCCTGAGCTTCCTAAACATAAGGGGATGACGTACTTCGCTTTGGATATGCATGCATCTGGAGTGGAGGTACGGCCTTTACGTCAAATTACTGGAGAAGCAGAATTTAATGAGGTCTATGTTACGGAAGTTCGCGTACCTGACTCCTGCAGAATTGGAGATGTTGGTGAAGGGTGGCGAGTATCGCTAACAACACTGATGAATGAACGGTCAGCCATCGGAGGGAGTAGCGGAGGTTCAACATCCCAGCCAGGTTCTGGACCCATCGCAGATGCTGTATCCATCTGGAAGGATTTGCCATTAGAAAGTCGCAATAAGAAAACGTTAGATGGCCTTATGACTCTATGGATTAAATCCGAAACGCTTAGGTTAACGAATCAGCGAGCCTCAGCTTCAGCGAAGGCAGGTAATCCAGGACCAGAAGGGTCCATTGGTAAATTGGCTTCAGCGGAGCTCAATAAGGCAATTTATGAACTATGTCTTAATATGCTTGGCCCTTCAGGACAAATCGGGTATGACTACACGTTTAGACGGCCTGAACTTTTATCAACAGATGGTTCGATACACGGACCGCGTTACGCATTTCTCCGTGTTCGAGCAAACTCCATTGAAGGAGGAACTTCAGAAATAATGAGGAACATTCTTGGAGAACAGGTACTCGGTCTTCCAGGAGAACCAAGAGTCGATAAAGAAGTGCCTTGGTCTAATGTCCCAAGAAGTTAGAGAACTTAGAAACGCAACTAATTTCTTTCCAGATTCGTCTTCCAGTTCGGATTTCGACCGGTTACGCCGATCAGCTTATCAACGGTGGTCGTTCTAGTTTCACTTATAATTTCCTCTTTGTAGCGTTCCGGACTTTGAGTTCTCACTGCTGGGACAAGTCTTTCTGCAACAAATAGGACATAGTCTGCTTGCTCGTCATCTATGTGATGATCGATATCACATGCCTGGCTGATGTCCCATGTAAGTACAGTCGTATCGAATATTCTCGCATTTAATACTGCTTTGGCTTTCGCCTCTCCGATCGTTGAAGTAGCAAGACCATCCAAAGCTCCAGGAGATCTCCACGCATCCCGACATTCCTTGGCTGCACTTAGGTAGACCCCCACTGGGTCATCACCAATCAAATCCTTGGGATTGATTAAATCAAGTGAAGGGTCAGGTGGTTGCCGAAGTCCAAACCCTGTGAAAAGACGAGTTGAAGCGACGAGTTTATTGATGACATCTTTAACATCCCATAAATCGCACGGAGTGGGAAGGAACATTTGATCAAGACTAACACTGGCGATTACTGCTGCAGCCCTAGTTTGTGAAAGGTCAAGCACTCTTAGAGGATCAGGGTATTTCGGCATAACCTAGGAATAGCACCTTTTCCAAATTCGTGCATATCTATTCCATCCACAGCTATTAACTTGGAAAGCGTTCATATTATTTCACTTGAAGCCTGCAAGGGCATAGGATAAGGGAGGTCAATACCTTTTTGGAGGAACTTTCATGAGTGAAAATGCGCAAAGAGCATACGAGGCGATGCAGAGTACTATAGGGTCCGACCCAGTAGCGGGGGAGTGGTTTGAGATAAGTCAAGAAAGAATCAATGATTTTGCTGATGCAACAATCGACCATCAATTCATTCACGTTGACTTAGAGCGAGCGGCTCAGACTCCCTTCGGAGGAACTATCGCGCATGGTTTCCTTACACTATCGATGCTCGTACATCTATCTACAAGTATTCCTGTCGACGAGTCCTACAAAAATGTCAGTGGAGTATTAATGGGTATCAACTATGGACTAAACAAAGTTCGATTTCTCAACCCTGTTCCTGCGGGCTCAAGAGTGCGAGCAACTTCTCAGCCCGTCGATATATCTCTAAAAGGAAACGCTGTGGATTTGACCAGAAAAATGACAGTAGAGATTGAGGGACAAGAAAAACCAGCTTTGATCGCAGAATGGATCGGTAGGACAGTTTTTGCATGAGTATTCCTGTTGAAATTGAAAACCTAGAAACCGCATTATCAGAATATGGGATGAACCCATACCTAATTACGACAGATAACGAAGCGCATCCACATATTACCCACGTGACCTTATCCAAAGATTCTGCGGTTTTTGTTTGCGGTTTAGGAAAAAGAACGTCAGCTAATGCCTTAGAGAGGCCATCTGTTGCTCTGTTGTGGCCACCTTTGACGCCAGATAGCCATAGCTTGATCGTAGATGGGGTAATGGAAGTGATAGACACTGAAGAAGGACCTCAGGGCCGGATCGCACCTAAGGCAGCTATCTTGCATCGGCCAGCGGTGAAAAAAGATACAGATCAAAACTGTGACTCCGACTGCCAGTCGATCACTATGGAAAAAGAGCGGTAATCATGGAACACATAAAACTTGGCAGAACTGGTTTAAAGGTCTCCCGATTATGTTTAGGGACTATGACTTTTGGAAATCAATGCGATATTGAAAAATCTCACCAAATCCTCGACTATGCCCTAGAGTCCGGGATCTCATTTCTAGATACAGCAGATATCTACCCTGCGAATGGTGTCGCAGAAGACATAGGTGAAACCGAACGCATCATTGGTGAATGGATTGGTCCAAAGCGTAATGATGTCGTGTTGGCAACAAAATGTTTTGCTCCGACTGGACCAAACCC
>CETH01012169.1_pt1 | contig 13125 bp, 10 predicted proteins | sample 361461 | NCBI WGS metagenome assembly CETH01 (sample SAMEA2622695, study PRJEB7988) | marine metagenome | isolation source: saline water (ENVO:00002010), including
AATTTTATAAAAGTCAGCATGAAGTTTCCAATATTATGCGAGGTTTGCGTTTAGATACTAATAGGGTAGAAGAGTTAATTGATGAATTATATGGAAAGAATAAGAGGCTGTCCTCTTTAGAAGGAAGGTTAATTAGGCTAGCTGTAAAAAATAAAATTAAAAAAGATAAATTTTTAGAATTGTATACAGGAAAAGAGATACAAAAGGATTTATTAAGAAAGCTGTCACTGAATAAAGAAAAAAGTATCAAAGAATTTGTAAAAAAGGAAAGGTCTCAAATTAAAGATATATTATCAGAAATAAAAGAAATATCGGAATATTGTAGTTTGGGTATCACAGAGTTTAAAATATTAGTTAGAGCTATTGAGCGAGGAGAAAGAGAATCAGAACAAGCAAAGAAAGAAATGATAGAAGCTAATTTAAGATTAGTAATTTCAATTGCAAAAAAATATACAAATCGAGGTTTGCAATTTTTAGATTTAATACAAGAAGGTAATATAGGCTTGATGAAAGCAGTAGATAAATTTGAGTATAGAAGAGGGTATAAATTTTCTACGTATGCTACTTGGTGGATAAGACAAGCTATAACAAGGTCTATAGCTGATCAAGCTAGAACTATTCGTATTCCAGTTCATATGATAGAAACTATTAATAAACTTGTTCGAACATCAAGACAAATCTTACATGAAATTGGCAGAGAGGCTACTCCTGAGGAATTGGCAGAGAAGTTAGCCATGCCTTTAGACAAAGTCAGAAAAGTAATGAAGATTGCTAAAGAACCTATAAGTTTAGAAACTCCTGTTGGTGATGAAGAGGATAGTCATTTAGGTGATTTTATTCATGATACAAATGCAATTATTCCTTTAGATGCAGCAATACATGAAAATTTAAAAGAGCAAACTACGCAAATATTAGCATCTCTTACGCCAAGAGAAGAAAGAGTTTTGAGAATGCGTTTTGGTATAGGTATGAACACAGACCATACATTAGAGGAAGTTGGTCAACAATTTTCAGTTACTAGAGAAAGAATTAGACAAATTGAAGCAAAAGCATTACGTAAACTAAAGCATCCATCTAGATCAAGAAAATTAAAAAGCTTTTTAGATGAAAAATAATTAATTCTTGGGGCCCGTAGCTCAGTTGGTTAGAGCAAACCGCTCATAACGGTTTGGCCGTAGGTTCGAGTCCTACCGGGCCCACCAAAAAATATATATATTTAAATTTGCTTTATTACATAAATTAAGGTTAATTTTAATTTATAATATAAATATTATATTAGTTATTTATGGGAGGATTATTTAATGGACGCTAAGGTTGTTTGGCTACTCGTATTTGTAGGTTTATATTGGGCATACTGTGTTTACTGGGGTATTAAAGGACATTTACAAGCAAGAACTGCTAGTGATTATTTTTTAGCAGGAAGAGGAATATCAATATGGGTTTTTATCTTGGCCGCTACTGCTACATCATTTTCAGGGTGGACGTTTATGGGACACCCAGGTTTAATATATAGAGATGGTTTTCCTTATGCATATGCTTCCTTTTATGCAATTACTATTCCCTTTACTGGTGTAATGTTCTTAAAAAGACAATGGATGTTAGGAAAAAGATTTGGATTTATCACGCCTGGAGAGATGTTGTCAGATTATTTTAAATCAGATTTTATAAGGATTTTAGTAGTTCTTGTAGCTTTAGTTTTTTCAGTACCTTACTTAGGTATTCAACTGAGAGCTTCAGGGTTTTTATTTAATGTATTAACTGATGGTATGTTCAGCGTAAACGTAGGAATGTGGGCATTATCTGCTGTTGTATTTCTTTATGTGGCAACTGGAGGACTAAGAGCTGTTGCTTATGTTGATACCATGCAATGTATACTTTTAGCTGGCGGTATAATGGTAATAGGAGCTATAGCGCTATTAAATATTGGAGGGTTTGGAACATTAGTAGAAGGTATAGCAGCGCTATCACAAAATGATAAAAATCTTACTCCTGATGGTTATAGCCATTATATAGCAATACCAGGAGTGATTCAGTATGTTAAGAGCGGATCGGAAGCCGTGGGAGGAGCATGGACTGGAATAATGATATTATCATATATGTTTGCACTAATGGGAATTCAATCTGCTCCAGCATTTACAATGTGGTCTTTTTCTAATAAAAGCACAGAGCCATTTGCACCTCAACAAGTTTGGGCGTCTGCATTTGGAATAGGTTTAATTTTAATGAGTTTTACAGCAATACAAGGAATAGGAGCCCATTTCTTAGGAGCTGACGCGTCAATGTTGGCTTCTCATCCTGAATTAGTTAATAACGTTATGGGCGCAGGACTTCAAGGTCAGGATATAATGGAGACAGCAGGCAAACAAGGAATGTTAGTTCCTCAATTAATATATCTGATGTCAGATAGTGCTCCATGGTTAGTAGGTCTTTTATCAGTTTGTGCATTAGCTGCTATGCAATCAACTGGAGCAGCATATATGTCTACTGCCGGTGGAATGCTTACAAGAGATTTAGTAAAAAGATTTATTTTACCTAATGCATCTCATAATATACAAAAAATTCTTGGAAGATCAGGCGTAGGTCTTATAGTTTTAGCAGCTTTATTAGTTGCAACAGTATCCAAAGATGCATTAGTTCTATTAGGTGGTTTAGCAGTTGCATATGGATTTCAAATGTGGCCTGCTCTTATTGCTATTTGCTGGTGGCCTTTTCTAACTAGAGCTGGAGTAATAATAGGATTAATTGCAGGTTTAGTTGCTGTTACTCTTACAGAGAGTATGGGTAGGGATGTATTTGGAATTACGGCTTGGGGAAGATGGCCATTAACTATCCATTCAGCTGGTTGGGGTATAATATTTAACTTAGGTTTTGCAATATTAATATCATATTTTACACAAAATAAATCAGACACTGAACATAAAATGAAGTTTCATTCGTTTTTAAGAGAACATTCCTCTTTATCCGATGAAAAAAAGAGATTAGTTCCAACAGCTGTTATTATAACATTACTTTGGTTCTTCTTTGGTATAGGCCCTGGTGCAGTCATAGGGAATTGGATATTTGGAAGTCCGCTTGATCCAAATACATGGGTATTTGGTATTCCTTCAATTTGGGCTTGGCAAATATTATTTTGGATAATAGGAGTTTATATGATGTGGATGCTTGCTTATAAGATGGAAATGTCAACGCCTCCTAAACCATTTGAAGCATTAACAGATGATATTGGTGATAAATAATTATATTTTGGATTACATATAGGTAAGCTTTTAATTACCTGTAAGTAATATAGATTTTAAATGCCAAATAGTTTTTATGTTTTAAATGTTATAGTTTTATCAGTACTCTTATATTATCCAGTTAATAAATTAATATTTGTTTTAAGTGTTAGAAGATTAGAAAAAAAAATTGGTAAAAAATTAAATAATTTTCAAAAATCTGGCCAATTAAGAAGATCTAGATTTATATCTATCTTTTTAATTATAATTTTTTCGTGTTTATTTAATATTAATATTCTTGATATAAAGTAGGAATAATTTGAGCTCATATAAAGTTAAGCGATCAGACTCTATTTATAATATTTTAGTAAAAATTAGTATTATTTTATTTGTATTATTTACTGTTTGGCTTCTGTTTGAACATTTTATTAATAGACCTCCAGAATTGAGGTATTATTTAAGTGCTAATACAGATTTTAAAGATAAAAGATATGACCGTTCTCTCGAGAACTATCTTAAGGCCTATAGCTATGATCAGAATGATGTTTATATTATAGAAGGTATTGCTCGATCTTATATGGAGCTTAATGATTTTAAAAATTCTTTTAAGTATTTTAATTTAGCAATTAAGACGGATAAACTATTTGCTCCTGCTTATGCAAATTTAGGAGTTCTTTTTGATAGGAATAAAGATTATATTAGTGCAATAAAATATTATGAAATTGCATTGAGTCTTGATAATGACTTATCTACTGGCATGCATTGGATTGATAGATTATTATATGATGTAAGAGAGAAACCTCCCACAATAATGGATAGACTAAACTACTTAAATCAGCAGATGTTATTAAATAAAGATGATAGAATATTTTCAATAGAAGAAATTAACGATAAGCAAATAAACTATGAAAAATAATTAAATTATTTTCAATATATCTACAGTAAAAACTCTTATAAAAAATATTAGTGCAATGCAGCCAAAAAGTAGACGAACAAAATCTTTTTCCCCATCTTTATCTCTAAATGTAATTCCATGCCAAGCAATTATACCTGTTGCAAAAACAAAAACCCAATTAAAAAAATCATCCATAATAAAATTGATTAACCTAAAATTTAATAATATATTTAAATGCTATGATATTAGATAATATACTTTTAGATGGTCCAAAAGAAGGAAAAAATATATTATTATTTGCTCATGGGGCTGGCTCGCCAATGGATTCGATATTTATGAGTTCAATTGCAAAAGGGTTAAATCAAAATGGTATTATGACTGCTAGATTTGAATTTCCTTATATGGCTAAAAGAAGGTTAGGTAAGAAATCATTTCCGGATAAAATAACGACCATGTGCAAATATTATACAAACATATATTTTCAAATAAAAAAATTATTTCCTAATAAAAAAATTTGGTTATCAGGTAAATCATTGGGAGGAAGAGTTTCTACTATTATAAGTAAGTCTATAGATATTGAAGGAGTAGTGGTATTTGGTTACCCATTTCATCCCATTAATAATTTAGATAATTTAAGACTTGAAAGTTTACAATTAGAGGGTCCGCCAATTTTAATAATACAAGGTACAAGAGATAAGTTTGGAAATATTGAAGAAGTCAAAAAATATAAAATACATGAAAAAAATTATATTTACTGGTTAAAGGATGGTGATCACTCATTTAATACTTTAAAAAAGTCACATATAAGTACTCAAGAATCTATTAAGAAAGCTCATAATATAGCCTCCTTTTATATTAAGGGTAAAAGCTTTAAAGGTGTTCTAGATTAAATTTTTTAAGTATAGATTTTTGCCTAATATGTAGTTCTTTTTCATCAAAATTTTCTATAAGCTCTTCAATAATTTCATGCCAATTTAATTCAGCATTTAAATGCATAAATACAGAACCAAGTCCTACCGCTGCTCTGTCTATAAGAACAAATTCTTTTGGTGGTGATACTCCTCCTAATTTTTTAAGCTCACTATATACATTTGAAGCTACCTCTTTACCATTTTTAAGCGCTTTAGGATCTTGAATTTTTCTTTTTTTATTTTCTAATAATGGTCCGTAAATATATAGAGCCCAGACATTAAGTACTTCTATTAAATCTTTAGATAAATCGTTAAAACCCCAAGATTTATAAGCTTTTATTGCTAATTTTTGATTATTATCTCTCATAGCAATATATAGATCTATCACTCCTTTTACAAATTTAGCTGGAAAAACTCTAATACAACCAAAATCTAGTAGATTTATTTTTGGTTTATTCTTATCAGAACTATCTACTTGATAGTTACCAGGATGAGGATCTCCATGAATAATGCCATATCTATAAAAAGGAATATACCAAGCATAAAATAATGTTAATGCCAGATGGTTTTTAACTTTAGGACTTGAATCTTTCCATTTCATAAATGATTCGCCATTTAGCCAAGTCATTGAAAGTAATCTTTCAGTAGATAAATTAGTTATAGGTTTAGGTATATTAATATACTTTTGATTTTTTAGTATTTCACAAAACAAAAGCATATTTTTCAGTTCTCTTTTATAGTCTAGTTCTTCTTTGAGTCTGTCTGATAATTCATCATATATGTCCTTAGTTTTAATAGTTTTATCCCAAGTCCCATATAACGAAAATATTAATTTTAACTGCTTCAAGTCGGCATCAACTGTAGATGCCATATCAGGGTATTGTAGTTTACAAGCAACATTATCTCCTTTTACACGTGCTTTATGAACTTGTCCTAGTGATGCAGCATTTTTTGCATTATTTTCAAAAGAGTCGAAATTTTGTAACCAATTCTTTCCTAATTCACTAGCCATCCTTCTTTTTACAAAAAACCAGCCCATAGGGGGTGCTTCTGCTTGAAGTGTTTGTAGCTTTTCAGCATATTCTTTAGGTAATGCATCAGGTATAGTAGATAATAGTTGAGCTGCTTTCATTAAAGGTCCCTTCAAACCTCCTAAAGCATTTAAAATTATATCAGCATTCTTATTTAGATCATTTTTACCAATTAGCTTATTGCCAGCAAGGCGCGCCGTAGCGCCTGTTATTTTGCTACTAACATTAGCGTATCTTTTCACTTTTCCAGTAAGAGTAGATTTATTTTTATCCATAGAGACTTAATTTCATAACTTTTTTATAATCTACGATTATATTTAAATCTTAGATTTGTAAAAATTATTCTGCAGCTATAGCTGAAGCTGGTCCATCTTCTTTAGAATTCCATATTTCTAATAATTCTTTTCTTTTTTGTTCAGCTTTTTTTATATTTTCTTCTTTAACATGCCCATAGCCTCTTATCATCTCAGGTATAGATGCTATTTGTACTGCTAAAGCAATATTTTTTTTATTCAATTCAGGTAATATTTTTATGAGATCATTTTTGTATTGATCAATTAGAAATCTTTCCATTTTACGTTCTTGTGTTTTGCCAAAAGGATCAAATAATGTACCACGTAAAAACTTAAATTTTGATAATATTTTAAATACAGGTAAAATCCAGGCTCCTAAAGTTATTTTTTTTAATTTACCTGTGTTTGGATCTTTAGGAGAAAATAAAGGAGGTGCAACATGAAATTTAAGTTTAAGTTTACCCTCAAATGCTTTATTAAGTTTTTCTTTAAATTCTCCATTAGTATATAATCTGGCTACTTCATATTCATCTTTATATGCCATTAGTTTGTATAAATATTTAGCTACTGCTATTGATAAATCTTCTTTATCTTTTTCTATCTTTTTTTCATGTATAATTGTTTCATTTACAAAATCTAAATATGCATCTGAGTATTGTGTATTTTGATAATTTGTAAGAAAACTTGTTCTATCTTTTATAATCTCATTAAGACCATATTTATCTTTATCTATTTCAACATTATTCATATATGGAGCAGCCTCTTTTTCAACATATCTGTAATCAAAAGCAGCCATTCTTCCCCATCTAAAAGCGGATAAATTCATATTTATAGCTATATTATTAAGTTTAATAGCCTCTTCCATTGTTTCAGGAAGTACTGGTATCAAACCTTTCTGAAGAGCATAGCCAGTTATAAACATATTTGAACCTATAGAGTCACCAAACATTGCTGTTGCTATTTTTATTGCATTTATAAAGCTTGTTTCTTTAGATGATTTTTCAATAATTTGTCGTATGCGTTTTCCTCCAAATGAATGGTCAGGATCTAAAACAAACCCAGCAACAGGTGTTTCATGATCATTTATAATAGAATGAGTGCTATTGATATTCATTAATTCTCTTACAGGAGAAGTTGTAACTACAACCATATCGCAACCTAAAATTAAATCAGCACTAGTTTTTCCTACTTTAACAGAGTGAATTTTTTCAGGTGATGATGCAACTCTAATATGACTAAGTACGGCCCCACCTTTTTGAGCTACTCCTACTTGGTCTAAAACACTTACTCCTTTATTCTCCATATGTGATGCCATACCTATAAGTGCACCTATGGTTACTACGCCTGTTCCGCCTATTCCAGTGACAACTATATCAAATGGTTTATCCAGGTTTATTTCTTGCGGTCTAGGTAGTTTATTAAATATATCCATAGGTAGATCTGATGCAGCTGTTATTTTCCTTTTTCTAGGTGTCGCACCTTGAACAGTTACAAAAGAAGGGCAGAAGCCATCTACACAGCTAAAGTCTTTATTACACGTGGACTGGTTTACTCTACGTTTTCTTCCAAATTTAGTTTCTAGAGGTTCAACAGAAATACAATTAGAAGTTTTAGAGCAATCTCCACAACCTTCACAAACTGAGTCATTTATAAAACTTCTTTTATCAGGATCTTCCATTAATCCTCTTTTTCGTCTTCTTCTTTTTTCAGTAGCACAAGTCTGATCATAAATCATAACCGTTACTCCTGGCCATGATCTTAGTTCTTTTTGAACTTGATCTATCTCACTTCTATGATTTATAGTAGTACCTTCAGCAAAGTTTGCATTTACGCCATATTTTTCAGGCTCATCTGATACAACTGCTATTCTTTTGACACCTTCTCCGTATAATTGATGAGAAATTCTTGATGGCGTAGGAACTCCTTCAGCAGGTTGCCCTCCAGTCATAGCAGTAGCATCATTAAATAATATTTTATATGTAATATTTACTTTAGCAGCTACAGAAGCTCGTATAGCGAGTATTCCTGAATGCGTATAAGTTCCATCTCCAATATTTTGGAATATATGACTATCTTCAACGAAAGCAGACATGCCTATCCAATTTGCTCCTTCTCCACCCATATGAGTAAAAAGATCGGTATCTCTATCCATCCATGCAGCCATAAAATGACAGCCTATACCTGCCATAGCTTTACTACCTTCAGGAACTTTAGTAGAGCTATTATGTGGACAACCAGAGCAAAAATAAGGAGTTCTATTTGCAATACCTTGAACGGCAGCAGTATCTGGCTCATTTTGTTTAATAATTCTTAATTTTCTTAATAAATTTTCATCTTTATAATTTATAGTTATTCTCTCAGCTATTATTTCTGAAACAAAGTCCGGTGTAAGCTCACCAATAGAAGAAATGAGATCTCTTCCATCTTCATCTCTTTTACCTATAATCTTTTTTGGTCTATTTGATTTATTAAATAAGATTTCTTTAATTTGATCTTCAACTAAAGGTCTTTTTTCTTCGAATACTAATATTTCGTTCATATTTTCACAAAAGTCTACAATTGAGGATTCCTCTAATGGCCAAGGCATTCCTACTTTAAATAAGTGTAATCCAATTTGATTAGCATATTCTTCATCAATTCCGAGATCTGATAAAGCTTGTCTTACTTCCGCATACCCTTTTCCAGTAGCAACTATTCCTATATTTTTTTTACCTTTTGACCAAATGCTTTGATTAATTTTATTAGCTTTTACAAAAGCTTTAACTGCGGGTATTTTGATTTTATTTAAACGAGTCTCTTGTCCAAGAACGTCATCTGGCCATCTAATATGGACTCCTTCTTCTGGCAAATTATATTCAGGAGTATTAATTTTTATTCTATCTAAATCTATATTTACTGAAGCAGAGCTATCCATTGTAGCGGTTACACATTTCATTGAAACCCAGACACCAGCATATCTTGATAAAGCTATTCCTATTAAACCATAATCTAAAAGTTCTTGAACATTAGATGGATTAAGAATTGGTATTTGGGCATCTACCATTGCATATTCGCTTTGATGAGCTAAAGTTGAAGATTTTGCAGTATGATCATCTCCAAGAAGAGCTAATACCCCTCCATGAGGACTTGTTCCTGCTGAATTGGCATGTTTAAATGCATCACCAGACCTATCTACTCCTGGCCCTTTACCATACCAGATTCCAAATATTCCATCCTTAGTACTTTTAGATATTAATCCTGATTGCTGTGAACCCCAAACCGCAGTAGCAGCTAAGTCTTCATTAAGTCCAGATTCAAAATTTATATCATTATTCTTTAAAAATTTCTTAGCCGTCCATAGAGATTTATCATACATTCCAAGAGGAGAACCTCTATAACCTGATATAAAAGCAGCAGTATTTAAATTTTGACTTTTATCCTTTTGTCTTTGAATAATTGGAAGTCTAACTAGCGCTTGAGTACCCGTAATATAAACTCTACCCTCTTCAAGAGTATATTTATCGTCTAGAGTAATCTTTTTAGATTTTAATTCCATCATTATATAATCCCATATTATATAATCCTATATATATTATACAAATAAAACTGTTTTTATTGCAATTCAGTCATGCACTTTTCATTAAAATAAAAAGCTATTGTATTATATACTATTTTAAAATATTTTAAAAACAAATTTATCATTATAGATTTAAAGCATTTATATACAATATAGGATATAAATAATAATTAAGGAAATATTATTTAGATATGACAATATTAATTACTGGAATTGCAGGGTTTATAGGCTCGCATTTAGCAAGAAATCTTCTAAGTAGAGGTGACAAAATATTAGGAATTGATAATATTTCTGATTATTATGATGTTAATTTAAAATATGACCGATTAAATAATTTAAAAAAACATAAAAACCTTATTTTTGAAAAAATTGATATTTCAAATTATTCTGATTTGGAGCAAATAGTAAAAAAACATAAAATTTCGAAAATATGTCACTTAGCAGCGCAAGCTGGAGTAAGGTATTCTTTAGAAGCTCCCATGGAATATATTAAGAGTAATATTATTGGTCATTTAAATATACTAGAGATATGTAGAAATTTTAAAATAAAAAATTTAGTTTATGCGTCTTCTTCATCTGTTTACGGAGGAAATAAAAAAGTTCCATTTTCTATTGGAGATAGAGTTGATACTCCAGTTTCTCTTTATGCAGCCACTAAAAGATCAGATGAGCTTATGTCATATACTTATAATCATTTATATGGAATAAATACTATAGGTTTAAGGTTTTTTACTGTATACGGCCCTTGGGGAAGACCTGACATGGCTACATGGATTTTCACAAAAAAGATTATAAATGAAGAGCCAATTGAAGTGTTTAATAACGGTAATATGGAAAGAGATTTTACTTATATTGATGATATAATAAATGGCACAGTATCAATATTGGATTCTTGCAAACAAAATAGCAATGATAGCTTTTCTAAAGTTTATAATATTGGAAATAATAAACCAGAAAATTTATTAAATTTTATTTCTATAATAGAAAAAAGTTTAGGAAAAAAAGCAATTAAAGTAATGAAGCCCATGCAAAAAGGAGATGTAGCTAATACCTATGCTGATATTAATGAAATAAAAGCTGACTATAACTTTATACCTAAAACTAAGTTAATTGAAGGTATTCCTAAATTTATTGAGTGGTTTAAAAACTATCATAATTAGTTAGTTAATGTTTATGAAATTTATCGTTTAATTTTGCAATTCTCTCAATAGATTGTTCGGCTTGATATTTTTCTTTCCATTTTTTATAAGGCATACCATAAACCATTTCTCTAGCTTTATCGTAATCTATTTCATTTCCATTTTTTGAAGATTCTTCAGAGTACCATTTAGAGATACAATTTCGGCAAAAATCTGCCAATTCCATTAAATCTATATTTTGTATATTTGGGTTTTCTTGAAAATGTTTCAATAACCTTCTAAATGTAGCTGCTTCTATTTTTTCCTTAGTACTATTTTCCATATTTATTCTCCAGTTTTATATATTTTAAAATAAGTTAAGTTTTTTTGCAAAAGTATTATAAGGTGCACCTAATTCAATTTGTGAATAATAAATAGCATTACTAATACTTAAATAAAGGTCTTTTAATCTAGATAAATTTTTTTTTTCAAATATATCATTTCTAATTTCTATAGATATATAAGGTCTTTGTTCAAGTTCACCATGACGCGTCATTGTGTAATTTACATCCTCGTAACCGCTATAAGGTTTATTTTTACCAATTTTGTATTTCGTATTATCGCTTAGATATTTTAACAAAGGTTTATATAAACGTTTATCATCTCTATAAAGTAGGCCAATCTCCCAAGGACGCTTTATTTTATTTTGTAATGAAGAAGTGAAAGAGTGAATACAAATTAAAGCAGTTTTACAAGAAAAGTAATTATCCATTTTATTTAAAGTTACATTTATTTCATTATGATAAGTCATATGGAAATATTTTATCCTATATAGTTTTTCTGATTTTGATAAATTTCTATTTCCAGGAATTTTAATTCCATCGCTTTCTTCAGTAATACAATTCAAATGGTTTTTATCTCTATTCAAATCTATAAAAAGTCGTGAATATTTCCCCAGTATAGCATTTGTATTAAACGTGGAGATGAGTTTTTTAGTAAATGTTTTTGTTCCTATGTCATAAGCTATATGGCTTTGAAGCATATTATTATCAAGGTTTAGTTTTTTATATTGATTAGGTATTAAATTTGAAGCATGATCGCAGCAAAATAGTAAGGGTAGAGAAGGGCATTTATTTTTTATATTTATAAAATTATTAATTGTCATAATTAGCCAAGGTAATAAGTTGTGTCTTTTAGAAAGATATAATTATATAAGAGTGTAAGTCTAATGAAAAATAACCATTATAAAAAAATACTTTTGAAAATGTTTGATGAAGCTATATCAATTTCTCATCCAAAAAATTTAATGAAAAAATATATTCCTAATAAACAACCTTCTGGCAAAACAGTTGTAATTGGTGCTGGAAAGGCTTCTGCAGAAATGGCAAGAGAATTTGAAATATCTTGGATTAACAAAGGTTATAAGAAATTAGAAGGCATTGTCATTACAAGATACGGACATAAAAGAAAATGTAAAAATATTAAAATTTTAGAAGCCGCTCATCCAGTTCCAGATAAGGCAGGTTTGAGTGCAACGAATGATATTATTAATTTAATAAAACCCCTTACTTCTAAAGACTTAGTTATAGTATTAATATCTGGTGGAGGTTCGTCATTATTAGTTTCACCACTAGGTAAAGTGAGTTTAAAAGAAAAGCAAAATTTAACAAATCAATTATTAAGATGTGGAGCTACTATTTCAGAAATTAATTCAGTAAGAAAACATCTGTCTAGAGTTAAAGGAGGGAAATTAGCTAGTTTTGCCTATCCTGCTAAAGTGATTACTTTGGCTATAAGTGATGTGCCAGGAGACGATTTTAGTACAATAGCTTCAGGTCCTACTTATCCAGATCATACTAGTAATAAAGATGCTATAGAAGTTTTGTCTAAATATAATATTTCTATCTCTAAAAATATTGAAAATATCTTAAGATCTGACACTTGTGAGACCCCTAAGGAGACTGATAAAATATTTGATAATGCCAAATTTAATATCATTGCAAAACCACAAAATGCTCTTATAAAAGCATCAAAAGTAGCAAAAATAAAAAAATTTAATACTTTAATATTAAGTGATTCTATAGAGGGGGAATCAAATGATGTAGG
>CETH01149635.1_pt1 | contig 13125 bp, 14 predicted proteins | sample 361461 | NCBI WGS metagenome assembly CETH01 (sample SAMEA2622695, study PRJEB7988) | marine metagenome | isolation source: saline water (ENVO:00002010), including
GTTTCTAAAATTTTTAACTAAAAGTGATGTATTTTCCAATTTTACTCCTTGCCTCTTTCAGTTCACTTACTGAATTTATTGTTAACTGAAGACCTTTATATTTATACACATTAATAAGTTTTTTTGAAACTAATACCTGAATTGCCTTAACCATTCCTAAACCGTTTTTTAAATTTATAATTTTTTTTTTTAAATGTTTAAAAATATTTGGCTCAATAACCACATAACCAATAAAATGGTTTAAAGTTGGTTTTTCCTCAAACGACGTTAATTTGTTTTGTGAATTCCATTTTACTACTCCAAACGGGTTCTTAATAGGTGCTACAACTAATGACATTAAAGATTTAGACTTTTTATGTTTTTTTAATAAATCATTTAAATTAATTTTTGCTAATGTATCACCATACGTTATTATTGAGGTAGAATTTATATTCTTTGATGCAAAATACATTCTCTTTAATATTCCGCTATTAACTCCTGCATAGGATAAGGATATATCCTTATATTTACTTTTTAGAAACTTTTCTAATTTACTCGCTTTGTAACCAACACAACAAACTAAATTTCTAAAACCCTGACTTCTATAATATTTTATTTTGTGCTCGATAATTGGTATTTTTCCAACTTTTACTAAAGGTTTGGGAATTTTTTTAGTATATTTTTTCATTCTTTTACCCTTTCCTCCGCACATAATAAAAATTTTAGTTTTTTTCATTTTTTTAAAATTTCTGTAATTTCTTTTAAGAAACTTTCTTTTGTAGGAAGGTTATTTTTCCTCATTGTATTTTGAATTTTTGAATAATTTTTCATTATGAATTTAATAACTCTTTTCAATGATGTATGATTTCTTTCTGCTTCAAAAATACCCTTTCGATTTCTTTTTACATGAGAAATTTCTGGAAATATAATAACTGGTCTAAGTCTTGCTAAGGACTCATCTAAAACTTGTGGATGTGCTTCTGTAAAAGAAGGTAAAATAAAGATATTATAATTGTCATAAACACTTATAATAGAGTCGTTTACATTTTTAAAATGTACAATTTCAACGTTTTTTATCTTTAAATTTGAGTCATAATTTTTTTCTGAATTTACTATTTTAATTTTTATATCTTCATTTATTTTTTCAACAAGTTTCAGCAAAGAAAAAACTCCTTTTTCAATTTTGATTCTTCCAACATATAAAATTTTAATTTTTTGTAAATTTGCTGGCTTTCTGTTTATAAACCATTTCTTATTTAATTGAGACGGTGAAACAACATTTCCTCTTTTTCCTCTTAATAAATGTGATCTACAAGCTATCATATTTGAAATTTTAGAAGTAATACTTAACATTACATGATAAATGAGTGGACCAAAAAGTTTTGAATAACATCTATATTCCTCATAACCATCGCTTCTTATATATAGGTAAATTTTTTTCCGTAAAATAAATAATAATAAAGACGCACAGAATGTATATGGTGATAAGGATATTAATAGATATTTTTCATTTATTTTTGATCTTCTTAATATTTTGTATAGAAAAGGAAAAATTCCTTTAGATACAAAAATTTTTTTTAGTTGGATTTCATGTGACACTCTCTCTATTTTTGACTTTCTTAAAAATAATTCAATTTGAAAATTCTTATCTAATCCTTCAGGAATTGATTTTAAATCAATGTTATCGCAAAAAAATTTATTATTTTTTTGGTGAGTCTTCTCATTACTAATTATTGCTAAATTTTCACTTTTCATTCAAAATTTACAATTATCTTAAATTTATTATTTTATTAAAAACGTTACTTGGAAAAAATAACATTAAAAGTAATTTGATTTTTTCAATATAATTTGGGTGAAGCAATATTTCCTTAATACTTTTTTTATATTGTTTTTCATTTATAAAATTAACAATTTTGAAGAAATTACATCTGTTTTTAATATTAATTAATTTTCCTTCATCGCCAAACTCTCTAGATATTTTGATTTTTTCATACCATTCTTCCATTTGAACTGCTTGTTTTTTAAGGTTTTTATTTTGTAATTGATTTTGATGTTGTCTTGAAACAGCTACCGGTTTCTGAACACAATCGAATTCCCACTTTTTTGAGAATCTAAGCACAAAATCCATATCAGCCAACAAATCAAACTTTGCATCAAAAATTTTGTCTTTAGCATTAATGTATTCTTTTCTTATCACTACTGTAATTATACCTATAAAGTATCTTTGTAATAAAATATTTGTTATTTTTCCTTTGGGTAGCTCTAAATTTCTCGCTAATTTTTTCTTTTTAAATAAATGTTTTGAATTGAAACGCCAATAGTTACCATAAACTAAACCAATTTTTTTATTTGAAAAAAGTTTAATTTGCTCTTCTAATTTTTCTTTGAGCCAAACATCATCAGTATCAAGAAAAGCAATAAATTCGCCTTTTACTTTTTTAATAGCTAAATTTCTGGCTTCATACAAAACTGTATGTCTGTCGGCAAGAAAATATTTAAATCTTTTATCATTATATTTTTTAAAAATCTCTTTACTATTATCATTAGATAAATTATCCCAAAATATTAACTCCCAATTTTTATATGTCTGGTTAATTATACTTTGAAGTGCTTCATCCAAATATTTACTACCGTTATAGCAGTTCATTATAATACTTACTAAGGGTTCACTCATCTATATGAATTAATTGTAAGATTTAATCCCCTTTTAAATCTCAAATAAGATTTCCACTTTAAAATTTTTTTGGCACTTGTAATATCGGGATATAGTTTCATATTTGTATCTTTATTATATTTTATTTTTCCAAATAATGGTTTGCCACTACCTATTAAATTTACGGTTTGTTTAATTACTTTTTTAATTTGTATGGGTTTACCAGATCCTATATTAAAAACTTTTCCAGTAGCTCTTCTTGTGTTGAGTGCTTTAAAGATTGCATTTACTACATCATCAACGAAACAAAAATCGCAATATTGATCACCTTTGGTAGTTTTAAATTTTTTATTTTGTAGGGAATTTATAATTATTTGAGGTAAAATACGATTTGTAGCTTGATTAGGTCCATAAACTAAAAAAAGTCTTAAAATTACAACCGGAAATTTGTTAATTTGATTTAATTTTAACAAAAAATTTGTACAAAAAAATTTCGCAATTCCATAAGGTGTTTTTGGATTACAAATTGTATTTTCTTTTTGAGGTGCTTTTGCAGAGCCGTATTCGGCAGAACTTCCAATATGAACAAATCTTTTAATTTTTTTTTTTGATAAAATTTTAATTAGATTAACAAGACCTATAAAATGTGATTTAAATAATTTATCACCCAATTTTCCAAAATCAGGATGTTGACCATAACCACCAGCATTTACAACGTAATCATAATTTCCAACAAGTTTTTTTTTCAAAAGCTTTAGATTAGCTATATTAGCAAATATATATTTTACGTTTTTGTGAAATCTTTTTTTCTTAGGTTTATTTAAGGAAATGCTTGTTATTTTCCAATTTTTCTTTTTTGCCTGTTTGATTATATGGAAACCTAGAAAACCTGTGCCTCCAACGACTAAAATTTTTGTCATTTGATCCAAGGAGCTTTCTTCTCCCTAATCATTTTATCAAGTAGATCTTTATCTAATTTGTGGTCCATGCATTGCCAGAAACCCTCATGTCTAAATGCTTTAATCTCTTTTAAATTAGTTGCTTTCTCTAAAGGTCCAGACTCCAAAATGGTATTATCATTTTCTAGGAAACTCAAAAATTTTGGTTTTATGACGAAAAAACCTCCATTTATCCAACTTTCCCCTAGTTGAGTTTTCTCTTTAAATTTTAAAACTTCTGATCCTTTCAGACTTAGAGATCCAAATCTTGCTGGGGGCCTAACTGCTGAAATAGTAACTAGCTTACCGTGTTTTTCATGAAATTCTATTAGACTATTTATATTTATATCTGCTACACCATCCCCATAAGTTAATAAAAAATCCTCTTTTTCTAGATATTGCTTTAGTCTTTTCAAACGACCGCCCGTTAGTGTATCTGAACCAGTATCAATTAAATTGATATTCCAATCACTTTTAAAATTTTTAAAGTGCTCCTTAATAATCTCGCCTTTATATCCAAGAGCAATATAAAAATCTTTATGTCCATACCCTGAGTAAATTTCCATAATATGCTGAATCATAGGTTTGTTACCTATTGGTACCATTGGTTTTGGTATTGTATCAGTATACTCAGACAGACGAGTACCAAAACCTCCTGCTAAGATAACTACTTTCATATTAATTTATAATTTTAGGTTTAGGGAAAGGAACAATAAATTTACCTCCCATCTTAGAAAATTTTTTTTCCTGTTCAATAATTTCTTTTTTTATATTCCAAGATAAAATTAATAAATAATCTATATCCTTTCTTGAAATATTTTTTGGATCTCTAACTTTTATATTGGTTCCAGGAGTAAAATGACCTTGTTTAAGTTTACTCTTATCGAAAACATAATCGATTAATTCTTTATCGATTTTTGAAAATTGCATAAGAGCTTGACCCTTTCCAGATGCACCATATATTGATATTTTTTTTCCTTTTTTCTTTAATTTACTTAATAAATTATATAAATTTTTTGAATGAGTAATTATTTTATATTTAAAGTTTTTTAGTTTTTGATTTGAAAATATTTTTGATTTTTTTTCTAAGTTTAATATTTTTTTAACTTTGATTGAAATTGTTTTTTTAGAATTAATTTTACTAATATAACATCTTATAGAACCTCCTTGAGAGTTAATTATATCTACATCAAAAATTTTCATATTATTGAGTTTGCATAAATCACTTATAGATTTTAGACTATGAAACCCATTATGTTCATGAAAAATATTGTCATACTGATTTTGGTTTAAAATATTTAGTAAATGGGGTGCTTCTACAACAAATATACCATTATCATCAAGTAAATTTTCTGCACCCTTAAAAATCTCATTGGGATTTTTTACATGAGCAATTACATTTCTAGCGAAAATAAAATTAAATTTACTAAATTTAATTTTAATTTTTTTTGAAAAATTAAAATTAAAATAATTATTAATAGTAAATATTTTTTGTTGATTAGCTTTTTTGGCTAAATTTCGAGCTGGGTCAATACCTATGACTTGTGATGAGAACTTTTTTTTTAAAATTTTAATAAATGAACCGTCGTTACTAGCAATTTCAATTATTTTAGACTTTTTATTTATACCAAATTTTTTAAGCTTTAATAAAAAATTAGTTAAAATTTTAATATTGCTTGTTGATATACCTGTTTCCCATAAATAATGTTTAAATAAAAGATCGGGATTAAGTCTTTCTGAAATCTGAACATGCTTACAAAAAATACAATAATTTAGACTAATTTTGTATTTTTTTTGTTTTAATCTTTTTTTTAGAAAGTTTCCAACAAGTGAAATTTTTCCTAAGTTAACTATTTCTCTAATTTTTTGTTTACAAATTCTACAATTAACCATTTATTTACTTACAAAATATTCTATTTGGGAATTTGTTATTTCCTCAACTTCGTTTCCAGAAAAATAATTTTTGTACCAACTAGCTGTAAAATAGACTGTTTCTTCTAAGTTTAGTTTTGGTTTCCAATCAAGCTCTTTTCTTGCTTTGTCTATGTTTAAACTAAGTAATTTAGATTCATGAAATTTATTACTTTTCTTAAAAATTATTTTAGTTCCTTTACTACTCCACGCGTTAATTAATAATTTTGTAATATCAATAACTTTTTTACAATTTTTTTTGTAAGGCCCAAAATTCCAGTTTGGTTGCATATATGAATTTAATTTTTTATCCATAAGTTTTTGACCTAAAGATAAATACCCTGATAAGGGTTCAAGAACATGTTGCCATGGTCTAGTAGCATTTGGATTTCTTAAAATAATTTTCTTTTTGCTGTTTAAAGATTTTATTACGTCAGGAACAATTCTGTCTTGCTTGAAATCACCCCCACCTATAACGTTTCCAGCTCTTGTACTTGCTACAGCTAATTTTTTTCTATTTTTAAAATAACTCTGAAAATATGATGCAAATACTAGTTCTGCGCTAGCTTTTGAAGAGGAATAATTATCTAGCCCTCCTAAAATATCATTTTCTTTGAAACTTTTTTTCTTACCTAGATTTAGATAACATTTATCTGAGGTAATAAAAACCAAGTTAGGAATTCCATTAACTCTGACGGACTCAAGTATATTTGTGCTGCCAATAACGTTAGTTCCAAATGTCTCAAGAGGTTTTTTATAACTAGCGGAAACAATTGATTGTGCAGCTAGATGAAAAATTATATCAGGTTTTTCTTGTTTTATGATAAGGTTAGTTTTATTAAAATTTTGAATATCTGTATAATATTGTTTTATTTTATAATTAAGATTTAATTCCTTAAATAAAATAGAACCTTTCTCTGGTCTAAGACCTATACCAATAACTTTTGATCCAAGTGAATTAAGCCAAAAAGAAAGCCAAGCGCCTTTAAAGCCCGTAGAACCCGTAACCAGAACTTTTAAATTTCTGTATTTTTTTAAATAAAAGTTATTTTTTTTCAATTTAATATCCTAATTGGGAGGATATTCTGTTTTCCCAATAATTAAATCTACTAACGAAAGTAGAAGAATTTGGTGAATATTTTCAATGTGATTGTATGCTTTGCTATCAACCCAAAAATTTATATCACCCAATTTTTGAAGATTATTATTTTTATCATTTCCTGTAAAAGTAATAATTTTACTAAATCCCATTTTTTTACCTTGCTTAGCACCATTAGTCATGTTCGGAGAATTTCCACCAGCTGAAATTAAAATAAGTGTGTCTCCTTTATCACCATAAAATTCTATTGCCTTTTCAACCCATTTCTCATAGCCATAATCATTTGAGAAACAAGTTAAAAGATCAGACTCATTATAGTTTGTACATCGTACTCTTGCGTTTTTAGTCAGATCTACACTAAAATGACTAGCGATTGCTGCACTTCCACCATTTCCAAAAATCATAGTTTTTTTCCCCTCGGAGTGTGTTTTTTTTAAAATCTTTTTTACACGCACAAGGTCTTCAAGATATTTATCATTGCTTAAAAGGTTTTTAAGGCTACTAAAGTAATTATTTAAGAATTTTATATCTGACATTTTAAAACTCTATAACCATAATGTTTGCTTGTCCAGTTTTTTAATCCGAAACATTTATTAATTAATTAAATTAAGCGTTTCTCTTAAATTATATTTTGTAAAATACTTATTCGCTAATTTTATTTTAAAAACTTTTTTCATTTCTTTATTTTTCAATATTTTTTTTAATTTTTTTTCTATTTCGTCATTTTCATAGCAAAAATCCCTTTTTAAAATTGAACTCATTTTTATTGGTAAAATACCAAAAATTCGTCTTGTTAGAATTATAGGTACATCAAAAATTGCAGCCTCTAAAGAAATAGTTCCAGGTCTACATATAACACATTTCGAGTTTTGTAATAATTTATAAATTGTTTCATTTTTTGAAATTTTAAATTTAATTTTTTTATCTAAAAATGTAATTACTTTGTAAATTTCAGAGTTTTTATGAAATCTTAAAGTAAAATTCAACTTTTTGCACATTATTTTTGAAAATGAATTCAGAGTTTTTATCATCTTTAAATTATCTAAATGTGAAGCTGTAAATACTACAAGTATATTTAAATCTTTTTTGTTTACCTTTATTTTTTTTGAATAATTGTAGATATTTTGATTTCTAAAAGCTGGTGCAGTTTTAATCCTATTCTTTGGAAAGATTTTTTTAAAATATCTTTTATTGTCATGATTTATTAAAAACATTTCATCAGCAATTAAATTATTTTTTTTTTCAATTTGAGACGGCACAAGAAAATCACTTATATTGAGGTCGAGATTAGTACCCATATAAGACTTTAATTTAGTTTTTGGAAAAAATTTTTTTACGCTGTAATTTAAACTTTTATCTACTATTTGATTCTCAAACCAGTCTACACACGTTGCTATGTTAGCATTAAATTTCTTTAGATTTTTAAATGTATAAAACGTTAAAATTGAAATTAAAAAAGAGTGATTTAAACTTTTTTCTTTAATTTCGTGGTCAATTAAATTTTTTAAATTTATACCTTTATATGAAAAATTTTTAATTCTATAAAAGTAAAACTTAAAAAAAATAACTAATATTTTTACATAATCTATAAAATTAATGAAATCTGTATGTAAAATAAAATTATTATTCTTTGAAAAAAGTCTTATATTTTTAAGTGATAAAGAGTTATTGAATAAAATGGGTAAAAAAAATAATCTTTGCTTTTGTTCTTTGTTGAGATTGTTCAGGTAAAAAGAATAATACCTATCAAAATAGATATTCTTTTCGAACATTGATTTAATCAAAAAAGTATCGAATAAAATAATATTTTTCTTGTTAAGAAAGTTTTTTTTCCTTTTGTTACTTTTAAAAATATATAGTTTTGTCAAAAAAAATAAATTTTTAGTAAAATTAATCAATTTTTTTTTAAATATGCTCTCATTTTCACTCTTAATAATTATTTGAATATTATTAAATTTTTTGAAAATATATTGTTTCAATATTCTATCCTTTAAAATTATTTTCTTTAATACTTTTTTCTTAGAATAGTATTCAATTAATTTAATGATAGATATTTTGTAGTATAAATTATTTTCCTCTGGATTTCGGCTTGCTAGACAGGAGAAAATTAAAAAGAAATTTTTTTCTTTTTTTATATAATCAAAAAAAACTTTCTCCAAGCTACTTTTGTGCTTATTATAAATTTTATCTAATTGTAGTTGTTGTTCTTTATTTAAGTTTGTTAAATCTAATATCATTACAAGTGGCTATTTAAAAGTTTTTCAATATTTTTTTTTGATCTTGTATTAAAAATATATTCTTCAAAATTCACATTTTTACTATTTTTAATTGTGTCTATTGAAGTTTTTAAATCCGCAATATTATTTAAATAATATACTGCTTTATTTTTCTCTTTTGGGTTTTTTTCGCAATCTAAATGTAAATAATTTTTTTTATGTAAATCTAATAATACTACTGGTACTTTATTATAGAGAGAGTCTTCGATTACTGTTGATGAGTAACTGATAGTCATAAATGATTTTTTCAAACTATCGGAGATATCTCCAGTTTTAAAAATTAAGTTTTTAAAAATTTTTTTAAAATCTTCTATATTTTTTTTGGCTCCAGGATGTAGATGTACTATTATAGAAAGATTATACTTTAATGAAAAATTATCGATTATTTGAAGATTTTTATAAAACTCAAAAAAATATTCAACACCATGAACTTGTAAAGCTGGTAATCTTTTTGAAGTAACAGCGTATAAAATATTTTTTTTTTTTAAGTTTATATTATCTAGGTTTTCAGAAAAAATAAGATTTCCTGTTTCTAAAAGACTTCTATTAATTTTTTGTGTTTCTGCAAATTTTTTAGCTATTTTGGATTGAACTGCTTTGTATTTTGAATTTCCTAAGAAAACTCCTTCAGCTATATACTCCTTGTATATTTTATCAAATTCATCAAACGATTGTGAGACAGTTCCGTGACTTACTATAATACTGTTAATATTTTTTTTCACTGCAACTTCCAATAAAATTGAACCGAGGTCTCTATTTGTGTTACATAAAACAAGTTTTGGATTGGACTTATCAATATACTTTATAAGAGACTTATATTTTTCTTGAAGATCAGATAAATAAAATTGAGCTGACTTTATTTCATTATTTAATATTTTTGAAATATTATGGTTGCGGTAAAAAAAATTACATCTTATTTGAGGCTCATCCGGTAAATCTTTTATTTCTCTGATTTTTTCAAAATTATAAAGTTCAAATCCAATTAATTTAAAAAAAAACTTTTTAAAATATCCTAAATTTGTTTCTGGTATGGCTATTTTAACCCTTTTTTTTAGAAAATATAAAAAAAATCTTTTGAAGTTATAACCTGCATTATTTAGTATAACTTTCTTTTCATCAAGATATCTTAGTCCACTAATTTTATACTCAAAGATCTTATTTTCTTTTAAAGATTTATGTTTATTTCCTATCTTAATTTTTTTTAAATTATTAATATTTAATAAATCTAGCGTTTGGTCAATATTGATATAATCTTTATCAAAAAATTTGCTGGTGGAATATAAATCTGTATATATTATTTTTTGATTGGTATTTTCTAAATTTTGTATAATCTCAATTAAGAAAGCTATTTGATGAAATTTGTATCTAACTATTGCTTTTAAATCATTTATTAAAAAATCATATTGTAAAATTTTAAAATCTATAGAGTCTAAGAGCTTTTTAGAATTAAGTAGAATTTTTTTAGAAATAGAATGATAACTAATATTCTCAAATGGTAATATAAAATTTATTTTATTGAGTTTGCAAAATGTGATGGTTTCCAGATTAAGTGCCAGTATAATAGGTAAATCTTTATAATTTTTTTTTATTAAGTTTACCTCATCTTTAGATTGACAAATTGCTATCATTTCTTTAATTCGTCAACAATTTTAATTATTCCGGATTTTAAACTAATAGAAGGTTTGACAAAAAATGTAATTTGTTTTTTGGGATAATCATTGAAAGGGTTTTTGTCATAGTGGCCCATCATAGGTTTCCTTTTAAAAATAACTTTTTTATTAATTCTGAGAATAGATTTTATTTCGGATATTAACTTTTTAATTTTAATACTTTTGTTTCCTGTAATTAGAACCCTTTTATTGATAAATTTTTTATCCAATACTTTGACTGAACTCTTAACAGCATCATTTACGTGTATAAACCTTCTTTCTGCCCGTGCTGTTCCACCGTAGGTTATAGATTTATCTTTGAGCGCACTAATTATTAATTTTTTAATACCATTTCGTTTGTCTGAGTCTGGACCATAAACTGACCCATATCTTAGTATAGTATATTTTAAATTATTTTTCTTTTTATATTCATCAATAAAATTTTCAATTGATTGTTTGCTTGATTTATAAAAACCCCCTTGTCTACTTAAAACATATATACTGCTTGCAAAAATGTATCTACGAACTTTGCTTCTTACACTGGCTTCCAATGTATGGATTGAACCCAAAATATTAACTTTTGAAGTATTAATCGGATTTTTTAATGCATCACCAATATCAGATATTCCCGCTAAATTGTAAACAACATCTTGTTTTCTCGTAGCTTTTAAAACTTTTTTAAAATTCAAAATATTTCCTTTTATAAATTTAATTTTACTATTTTTTTTAAGAGTGTTTCTCTTATCAAAAATTGTTACAGTGTGATTTAAATTTGAAAGGTAATCAGCCAAATTCCTACCAAGGAAACCAGATCCACCAAAAATTAAAACTCTCATTAATATTTATAAACTTTTTTTAATATTTTGAAATCATCGCTAGTATCTAAATCTAGAGCTTGCTTTTTATCAACGTTATAAAAATATGGTTTTTTTCCAATTCTACATTTACATTTTTTAAGTGTATTCCCTCTTATCCCATATAAACCAGTAGTTTCCATTACAATTGGTTGAGCATCTTGGCTTCTTGGAAGAGTCTTGGGATTGTAATTTACTGGTTTCTTTTTAAACCAAAACCAAGAGTAAATCTCATGGGTAGTAAGAATTGAGTCATAATTTCTATTTCTTTTTAAAAAAGCGATGCAGTTTTTTATTGTTTTTACTGAAAGTAATGGTGCAGTAATAAATAATTGAAAATAAATATCTGCTTTGATCAAACTACTATGATAATTCAATAAATCATTTCCGTTTGCACTATCTTTTGCCAAATAACTTTTTCTATTTATAAAATTTATTTTATTTTTTTTACAAAATTTTTTTATTTCACCAGAGTCACTATCTACATAAATTTTATCAAAACCACATTTTCTTATTTTATTGATAAAAAATTGATATAATTTTTTATTATTAACAATCTTAAAATTCTTTTTTTTTACCCTAGACGATCTTTTTTTTATAGGAATAATGGCTATACATTTCATAAATTTTATCTTTTGATATTTTCAATAGTTTGAACTAAACCGTTGTATAGATTATATTTAAACTTATATTAATTTTTTATAAATTTCTGTAAAGCTTAAGTAAATCTCAAGAATTTTGACTTTTAAAATTTTCATAATATCTAAACCAAATATCTCCATATTTAACATTTTTAAAATCATCACCTAACCATGGCCCACCTTCTGTAAAGTGTATACCTTTTGGTTTTCCATCATCCGGTTCTTTATACCAACCTACTAACCAGTTCCATTCAAGATTTATTTTTCCAATTTCCTCATCTTTAAGCCATCCGAATCTATGTAAATATTTTCCTGTTTGAGTGTTAACTAATTCTGGATTTACTATCTTATTACTTGGGTGAGAACAATTCCATAAAACTAACGAGCTCCAGTTTTTTCTTGGATAAAGTAATTGGCTAGAACCCAATTTTTTTTTTTGCTCATCTGGGTTATAATCATGCTGAACACACATAACAGCATATTTGTTGTCCGCTGTAAAAAATAAATCATTTATATCTTCTAAAAATATAAAATCTGAGTCGCAAAATAACGCCCACCCGTTATATTTTTGTAAATATGGAACTAAAAAACGCGAAAAAGTAAATTCGGTAGATGATAATTTATCATGATCTCTCTTATATATACCTTTTTTTTTTAAATCATCTAATTTTAAATGATTAATATTCAAAAAACCTTTTGAATTTTTTTTTAAAGAGTATTCACAGATATCACTAGCTATTGGTTCTTTTGAGTCAAAGCCAATAAATATATTATTTTTATTCATTTAAAATTTTATCAATTATTTTTTTTAATTTTAGAGTTTTTATCATAATACATAATTTTTTTTGAATCAATTAATACACCATCAATATCCAATAAGGCTTTTTGCTTTAATCTACAGAGAATGAGTCCTATTATTTTCATAGAAGATTTTATTTACTAAACTTTTTTAATTATATTTTGATAAAGAGGTAAATTTTTAAACTTTCTAAAATTTTTTCCTTTTACTCTCTAAGAGTTACTTTTTAACGGTATGATACAAACAGTTTTCATGAAATTTTATGTTTATTTAGAGAAGTTTAATATAATAATTTTTAATTCTGATTAAGTAACAATATTTTATCT
>CETH01184179.1_pt1 | contig 13125 bp, 5 predicted proteins | sample 361461 | NCBI WGS metagenome assembly CETH01 (sample SAMEA2622695, study PRJEB7988) | marine metagenome | isolation source: saline water (ENVO:00002010), including
GTTGACGTTTGTAACAATTTTAAATATCCCCAAATTATTAATTTTGTTTATTCCTTTTGCAATCAAGATATCATCTTTTTTCCATTTATCTAAATAATTTTTGATATTATTGGAACCTGTTGCGAAATGACTTATTTTTATCCATTTTATTTCAGTGTTTTTAATGGATGCACTAGATTTCATGGATTGATTTACGTTTACATCACTATCTTCAACATTATTTTGAAAGATGATGGTACCTGCACCTGGTATATTGTTAACTGATTTCCAATTTTGAAATTTAAATCCAAAACTGCTACCAGAAAAGGCTTTGTTAATAATTAACTTAACATTATTAATTTCTTTATCAATATAGTTTCTAATTTTTGTATCGTTGTATCTAACAGGGAGATTGACATTACTTGTTCCAATGTTATACTCTATATTAGTATCTCCAGTTTCACTCATATATATAATTATAGTATTTTAATTATATTTATGCACCTTATAGTTTTATTAAATTTTCTAACTTTATTATTCTATCTTCTAAATATGAATTTCGTGCTTGTTCGTTTTCAACCTTATTTTTTAGTTCCTGAATAGCAACATGTTGTAGAGCAACCATTTTTTCTAATTCTATATGATTGGTTTCTTTTTCACTTCCATAGTAATAAACATACTTATATCTATTTTCTAGCTGGCATTCATTTTCATTTATAATGGTGGTGATAACCATTGTTTCTTTTTTACTTAGATAATGTGTTTTGTCTGTGGATATTTCATTGCTACAGATTAACTTGATTTTATTTCCGGTTGTAAAGTTATTTTTCACGGAATCATTTATTTTTAATATCCATTCGTTATTTGAATTTTTTCGCCAGGTGGTATTTTGTAATAGGGTCATACCATCAGGTGTAAAATTATTAATTTTTGTTATGGCTTCTGGATACATTTCTGCTAGTGATTTTGGTTCAAATCCAACTATTCCCTTGTCGGTATTTTTTTGGTCCTTGTATTTCATCATTTTACATTCTATATTTGATACCGTATCCAATACTGTGTCTTTATCTATAATTTCAGTCTCACTTTTTATTTGAGAATTATCACACATAATTAAATGCTTATTATTCAAGGACCAATTATTTTGAGTTTTGTATGAATTTGAAGAATGTGACTTGATATGGTTTGATTTTAGAATGTTATTTTTAATGTGGTCTTTTTTCAAAATCGTGCCTGGTGAATTTATTAAATTAATCCTCGTTTCAAAATTTTTTTTCTCAGATTCTTGTTTATTTATAATTTGGAGAATCTTTTCATCGGCATCATCAATATTTATTTGCAAATTTTTCACAGAACTATTAATCGTTTCTTCTACTTTATTAAATCGTGCGAGTTCATGTTGTTTGTATTCTTCACATAATGATTTGTGTGCAATTAAATCTTTGCTTACTTGTGATATTGATTTTGTATTGTCCTCTGTTTTATCTTTATTATTGTTTAGATTGAAAAATAATGTATTTATTTGATTGGTCGTTTTATTTATTAATGACCTATTTTCTCCACTACTTGTTTTTATTTTTTCTTGCAAATTACTTATTTTATCTGCATTTTGAGTGTGTTTTATATTAAGAAGCTTGTTGCTATTTTTTTGTGCCTGGTAGAATTCTGATTTTATTCTATCTTCAAAGTTATTTTTTAATAAAACAAAGTCTTCACTTAATAATTTTGATTCACTTTTGATATCTTTGAATTCTGATGACAATGTATCAGCTGTGTTTTTAAAGTTGATAATATTATCTTTAGTTTCACTGGTAAAATCATTACAATCTTTGACGGTTTGTTCCATAGCCTGTGTTTTTTTATCGAGTTCTTGTATAGCACTATGATGTAATGTAAATATCTTTTCTTTATTTAAAATATTGAGATCTTTTACATGTTCTCCATAAACAAAGACTGAATCATATTCTGCATCAAATATCGCATTCTTACTAAAATCTAAAATAATATCTTTTGTGATTGAAGATTCACCAGGCTGTCCAAGGTAAAATCGTACCTTGCTACCTGGCTGAATATCAAAATCTTTTAATGAAATTTGAAATTTATTATTAACTCTGGTCCATACAGGATTTTCAATAGATTTCATGACAGAAGGAATGATACCAGAAATCGTTTTCACCGCCATAGGCATTACCTTTTTCACTTCCTGGGCGATAAATCCAATGGTTTTATCTATTCCGCGTTCACTAGTATCTTTGTAATTGTAATATTTACAGGGAATACTTCTAACTTGTTTTAATGCCATTTCATCGGGAACCTCTTCAATATTGGTTTTGATGCGTTTATCGGATTTAACAAATACGTAACCACCATTTACAAATATATTGCCTTGGCTATAAATAGAAAAATTTGGGTATGAACCTGATGGATCTATACCTTCTTGTTTTATACCAGTATTAGGATTTGTAAAATTTATTTCACCTCCGACCACCAATGGTATCCCTGATATATCTGATGGTGCATATATATTGTTTGTGGTACCAATAAGCATTTTATCACTGTATATAGTACCACTTACATCAACACTATTGTCGAAACAGCAATTACTACCGTCCCATTTTATTTCTAATTTATTACCGGAATGGTCCTCATTTTTACCCGAACCCATCAAAATGTAAGAATGCAGTGCTTCACCAGATACACCACCGATTAATGACATGATGGCCTGACCTTTTGGATCACCAATAGTAAAATCACTCATACTATAAGTGATTTCGGTAGAACTATCTGGATTTGCACCACTTTCGTAATCAATAAAATGAAAATGATTTTTACCAAGATAAAGGTTATCACAATATAAGCCACCGCTAACATCCAATGTGTAAAATGGCAATTGTGTTCTAGGATTAGTTCCATAAACGTTACTATGTTCTCTTTCAGGTTTATCTCTACCCAAAATAACAGGACCTTCTCTAAAAATATAGTCGCGTGTTTGATTGTAATAAGTACCTGAGATATCCAAAACATTTTCACTGTTATCTGTATTCGTATAATGGTCTACCTGTGTCCAATAGTTATCTATTTTTTTTCTAGTACTAGTATCGGTATCATCTTTACGTGCTTGTCCATCATAATCACGATAAAACTCTCCAGTGCCTTTGATAGTGATATCGTTATTATAAATAGTCAATCCACTGGCGTCAATCCAGCCCATAGAAACATCATTCACGAAAATCATAATCTTAGATTTTGGATGACTGCCGATAATACCATCAGCATCACGTTCTATAACGGCCTCCATCTTTGTACCACTCATATCATTGATACCACCCAATGATTTCCATCCACCAAGATTACCACTGATTTCATGAAATCCTTCAAATAGTTGATATTGTTTGTTGTATCTGATTTGTCCCAAAATACCATTATCACTGACATCACTATTTATATGATCAACTGTAACCCGTGGAATCTGAACAGCAGAAGCGTCGATGATGAGATATGGTTGAAGATTTACTCCATTGTAACTCATATCAAATCCGGATACATCCAATAAAACTTTAGGTTTGTTGAAATCTCTTTTTTCTCCACTGTAACTACCTTTTTGCTGCAATACCACAGTATCTTGAAATCGGTTGATTCCAGTGAAAATATTGTTACCAGATTTGTCAGCTATTCGCCAAATGGATTTGTCTTCTTCATCGGCATCTGAACCTGTTTCCCAATTCGTATTATGTTGTTGCCAGGTACATTCATCACTGCGCAAATGTTTATTTTTTAGTTCCTGGTCTCTATGTTGAAATGCGATATGGTCAACACTAAAATCAGTAATGCTTTTGTCTTTTTGATTTATTTTGATACCGGATGCGTCTGGTGTAAGTGTAAATATATTGTCATCTGACGTTTTGTTTTCCATTGTAAGAGGTCTATCAAGCATAACACCAGAAGAATCATCTACATATTTGATAATAATACGTCGATAATCTGTATTATGATTTTCATATCTAGCTAATTTAATATGTTCTGAACCTAAAATATGAAGACCAGTATTGTCTTTGGAATGTATTTCAAGATGAGAATCGGGTTCATCGCTACTAGCGTGAGGCATATTAATACCGATAAAGTTATTTGAAAAGTCAATGGTAAAAGAGTCATCAAATTTGTCTTTATTTTTAATAAAAGCAATATCACTTTCAACATGACGTCCAAAATAAACACTATCTTGTCCATCGGCATCAAGTCGCATTTGTACATAATTTAAGTTATCTTTTTTACCGGTTAATGTTAGATGATTATCTAAGTTATTATTTCCACTAGAATCAATGATTACCTGTGAAGAAGCGTCAGTGGTTTTATTGTATTTATGTAGTCCAAAACCGATAGAGTCAGCGTTGAAATTAATGAATTTGGCATTGAAATAAAAATCATCAGCATCTCGTTCGCTAATAATAAGAGGGCGTTTGCTACCGATATTATAAAAGAATTCGGAATTGTTGACCGTGAATACGTTTTTCTGTGTTCCAATCACTATTTTACAGTTAGAGTTATCGTTTTTGAAGTAGGTATCACCAAGTGGATCTTGAAGTAATATATGAGCTCCGCTAGTATCTTTAAAGGAATAGAAATTTTGAAGGGGTTTGATAAAGATATTTCCATCTACGGCCAGGCGATTTTCATCGGAGTTTATTCTTACATCATCAGTATAATTACCTGAAGCAATTTCAAGTCTTCCTGTAAACGCATCAAGTTTTCCGGAATCGATCAACGGATTGTGCGTTCTGTTAATAAGGACGACACCACTGTTATCAATACGCATGGATTCGTGTAATTCACTAGGGTCATTATTGTATCTATACTGTGCTGTAATTTTACCTTCATTAACAGTATCAAGATTATTCACATAAAATACAAGGCCGCCATATCCTTGTTGTCCATTTGAACTAAGATCAATACCACCAATAGCACCAAATGTTTTATCACTGTTACCATCTCTTGCACCGTATTGTGTGACAGCTAATGAAGAACTAGCCGGATGTACATTCCTTAAAAATTGAATAACCGATTCATTATTATCAATTTGCAGTCGTTGATCTAGGCCGGATATATCATTTAGTCTATTGGCATAAGGACCAATGGCCGTTTTACCATCGATAAACATAACCATTTTATTACCAGCTGGATTGGTATTTCCCTGACCTTCCCCTGCGGTTCCAATAACAAACCGAATGTTTTTTTCAGCATCTCCTGATAATTCAGCATTTTGTCCTAGAGCAATAGCGTTATTGACACCATCAATTTTATTGGTAGTACCGATTGCGATGGAGTGTTGACCATCTTGGGCTAGAATTTCATTAGAAAGACCGATGGTAATACCGTGCATACTTTGTATTTTATTTTCGTTACCGATGGCGAAACTATGTTTTGCATTATCCTCTGTTTTGTTTTTAAATCCAATAGCGACACTTTCACATTCTAGTGTTTCATTGCTGATACCAAGTATAAAACTAGATTGGTCTGTAGCAGTATTATTATAACCTAAAATCACGTGATTGGAGCCTACGGTGATTTTGTTATTTTTACCATGTACTAAATTTAGTGAGCCAGAGATATCATTGAATTGTCCAAAAATGTTGTTATTGTGTCCATTATTGATGGTATTATTTGAACCAACAATCAAATTAACATTGTCAGTGGTTTTATTTTCTTCACCGAATATAAATGTTCTGTCGGCATTTGTGATTTCATTGGATATACCTGTGATAAAACTAAAATTGGAATTACTGATGTCATTATCTTGTCCATAGATGTAGTTAAATCCATTATCAATATCATTTGTATTAATTTTGTTGTTATCACCATATATACTGGATAATTTTCCGTGGCTGGTATTATTGGAACCAAATGTGAAAAGCAATTGTCCGGAAAGATTATTGTCTTTTCCAAAAATAGCAGATGCGTTGGCATCTATGGTGTTACCTGTACCCATTTTGATGTAGTTTATTCTATCGGCTGGTGCAAAATCTGCGGCGGAAACATCTAAAAAGGCTGCTGGGGTGGTGGTACCTAAACCGATTTGAGGGAAATCTTTAGTTCCACCTGGTTCAAAACGTAAACAAGCAATTTTTTCATTATTTATGGTGAATAGATGATAGGGATTTTCCGTAGTAGAAAAAGTTTCGTCGCAACTGATATCAAAAACAGTTTGAGCAGTGGGTCTATAAGTTAGTAAAAAACTATTTTCTTTATAGTTACTCCCTTGAGCATTATTTTCATTAATTTCTAAATTGAATGTAAGTGGTTTAGCATTAGAATCAATAAATCGTAAGTTATGTTTATTAGCACTGACATCATTATATGCTATACCCAAAGCCATTTTATTTGTTTTTGACATAGACTCGCCATTATCATTTTTATTTAAAAAAGCGGTACCATTATTAATTGACCAATTACTTGATATATCGATAATATCTTCTCGTTGTGCTTTTAATCGGTACCATATTTTTTCATGACAATAGTAAAGATATCCTGAGTTGTTTAATTCGGTTGAAAATACAAGACTTCCATTAGGAGCATTCCATTTTGGTCTATCTATATTTATATCACCCTGATTTACATATTCTGCTTTATTATTGTTAATAGAAAGAGGTACTTTATCACCCGTCTTGTTTATTGCTCCAGGAATAAATGGTGGGTGACCAATTTTGATTTGACCATCCACACCCAAATCAAGTGTAGGTTGTGTTCGGTCAGCAATCATATTTTGGTCAGGTTCCGTATTTATACCTACATAGTTGTATTGTGTAAATATGGCAGCTTCTTCGCCTTCATCGGTGTTTGTATGATCCCACATATAAAATTTTTTATCACCAGGATTGTGAGTATTGAATCCTGTAACTTCATTTAATGATGCATCCAATGTAAATTGACCTCCCGGAAATACTTTTTTATCGCGAAAACTTAATTCATGATTCCAATTAATGATTTTTGCATTTATGTTATCAACGTTTAAATTTTTTTGTATTCTTTTATTAGGTCTGCTCATTATTTATATATTTAAAATATATTAAATTACTGTTTAAAATTCTTAAATATGATTATTTGAATCATAGTTAAAAGAGTAATTATACTGATAGTAATGAAATTAATATAATTATTTCTAAATCCCCTTACATATATAGTTAGAAAAAAATAAAGACCCGAATACGTTTGTAGGTAGATATTATAATATATTTAGAATGTATAATGGGGTATCAAATTGAAGTATCGTATGATCTACGCAAAAATCAAAATCAGTCTAAATTAACATCAAAAATAGTAAAGAAGAGCGAAGAATGTGGTTGCTGGCGTTATTATAAAAACTATGAAATGGAGGGAAAAAATAGGGTAATTTATAGAAACCATGTGGTGTATACATTGATGTTTAATGAGAATGAAGAAGAGATAGCCAAGTTTATAAGGTTTATAAAGAGAGAAAAAGGACTGTATTTGGAATCGGTAGCGTATGATGATACTGTTAAATTTTATTTGATGTTTGCCTCGAACAAGTATTTAAATATGATGGAAAAAGATTGTAAGTTGAAATATTTAAATGACAAAAAGGAGCAGAAGCTCTATAATCAAACATCATACATGATGCGTTTATTACATAAATAATTTAAAAAACGAACTTAAAGGTTTGATATAATTTAATGTAATGAATAAAATATTAAAAATTCTAAGTATATTGTCTGTAATTACGGCATTTAATAGTGTGGAAGTATTATCTAGTACAGCAAATAGTAATCAAATGGTAGATTGTACATATCCTAAATATCCAACAAAATGTGTATGTCCGGGAAAATGTATGAGTCAATATCAAAATTCGAGTAAATGTGAGGTGAAGAAGTGTTATAAATGGGATGAAAATTTGGGAAATTGTGAAGATGCAGGTAAAGAATTTACACCAGCAATAATTTTACAGGCCATACCATTTACTGGGGCTTTTGGTTCTGGTTTTGGCAATATTGGTAGATGGGATATATTCGGTTATTATATGATTGGTATTTTTGGTTCAATAGGATTTGCGTGTGTATTTAATTGTTGTTATATGTGTAAAACAGTTGCAAACAGTACAACAGATGACGAACAATCCTGTATGATGGGTATAAATTCATGTTATTTTTGCCTTTATGGAGTTGCTGCAATGGCGGGATGGATTTGGGGTATAGCAGTGATAGCAAATAAGGAAGTTTTAGATGGAAATGGTTGTAAGTTGGTATAATTAATATTATGGTATGATATATGGATGAAATAAAGTATATGCCATATGGAAGTAGTAAAAAGAAAGAGGTAAAACGAAAAGGAAAAGGAAGTAATAGTAAAACGGAATCAGCGAAGAAGTTGGATTATGGGTTATCCAAGGACTTCTTAAAAAAAATTAATTGAATTAAAGTTTATTATTTAAAGGTTTATACTGTTAAATAATTAACAATGAGTGCAAAAAATTACAAAAACGAATTTACAAAAATATTGGGTAACTTGGAAACAGTATCCAAAAACAATGGTGATATCTTCAGAGCGAGAGCATATAAAAAAGCTCAAGAGCAAGTGATGATATACAATGGAGAGCTAACATCAATGACCGACCTTGAAAACATATCTTTTATTGGTAAAACAATAAAGGCGAAATTTCAAGAGTTGTTGACGACTGGTATAGTGAAGCAAGCCCAGATTGATGAATCAAGGCCAGAAAATATATTTATAAATGTATATGGCATTGGTAGTAAGAAAGCACAATCTCTGGCGAACATGGGTATAAAAACGATTGAGGAATTGAGGGAGCAACAGGATGAGTTATTGAATGACCCACAAAAGAAAGGTTTGAAATATTACGAAGATATTTTAAAGCGTATTCCGCGCATTGAGATAAATACCTATAAAAAGGTACTTGATTTCCTATTTAAAAAGGTGAATGACGATGACAAAGCCCATTATGAGATAGTGGGTTCATATCGTCGTGGTGCGAAAGATTCAGGTGATATTGATATCATAATCACCCATGAAGAGAATGACCGCAATGTGTTTGCACAGTTCTTGGATTTGTTGATCAAAAAGAACATTTTGATTGAGGTATTATCACGGGGTGATACAAAGAGTCTTGGCGTGAGTAAATTAAAAGGGCAGCCGGCTAGGAGAATTGACTTTATGTTTAGTACAAAAGAAGAGTATCCTTTTGCGATAATGTATTTCACAGGTAGCAAAACCTTTAATACGCTTATGCGTCAGAGAGCGTTGGATTTGGGTTATTCGATGAATGAGCATTGCTTTTGTCATATGGTGAATGGCAAGAAGGGTGCAAGATTGGATAAGGTATTTGCGGATGAAAAAGAGATATTTGACTTCTTGGGTATGGTGTATAAGACGCCAAAGGAGCGAGATACTGCAACGACCCTTCATTTGGTTGGTGGTGGAAAGAGAAGAACCTTAAAAAAGAAGAAAAAGGCAATCAGTCCTAGTGCTTCAAAGAAAACCATAACAAAAAAATTGGAGCAATTTCGTGAAGTAGGATATGATTACTTGTCGACAAAGACGGAGAATACACTATCGTATATGATTCGTCTCGCAAATAAAGCCTATTACAATCAAAAGCCGATATTGACAGACAATGAATATGATATATTGAAGGAGTTTATATTGGAGAAATTCCCGAATAATATTGCGGTACAAGAAGTAGGCGCACCAATTGAGAAAAAGAAGACGCAGTTACCATTCTATATGGCGTCAATGAACAAAATCAAGCCGGATACTAATGCTGTGTCCAACTGGAAAGAAACGTATCAAGGACCTTATGTAATTAGCGGGAAATTGGACGGCGTATCCGGATTATATACGGGCAAGCAATTATTCACCCGTGGAAATGGTGAATATGGGCAAGACATCAGTTATTTCATAAATGGATTAAATTTGCCACAATTTGACGAAACATTTGTGGTGAGAGGGGAATTCATCATAAGACAAGATGTCTTTGACAAACAATTCGCTGCAGAATTTTCAAATTCGCGCAATTTCGTAGCAGGTGTCATTAATTCAAAGAAAATAGAGATTTTGAAGCTAAGAGCAATTGATTTCGTATGTTATGAAGTTGTTTATCCACAAATGACGCCTTCACAACAGATGGAATGGCTAACTACAAATGGATTTAATACAGTGAAATATGAAATGGTGGAGGATATTGATAATGATATGTTGTCGGAAAAGCTACAGGAATGGCGAAATGATTATGAATATACGACAGATGGTTTGGTGATATATGACGATCAGTTTCATGATAGGAAAAACGAAAATCCTAAGCACGCATTTGCTTTTAAAATGGTGTTGACAGAGCAAGAAGCAGAAGCAAAGGTATTGAATGTATCATGGAATGTTAGTGTTCACGGGTATTTGAAACCACGTGTGAGAATTGAACCAGTGAATATTGCGGGTGTGATGATCAAACACGCAACAGGTCATAATGCTGCATTCATCAAAAATAACAAAATAGGGTTTGGTGCTGTGGTGAAATTGATAAGGAGTGGTGATGTCATACCAAAAATTACGGAGGTAATACAACCAGCTGCGGAGGCTTCTATGCCGAATGTACCTTATAAATGGACTTCTACGAAGGTTGATGTGATTATGGACGATTTCAAGCAAACAGCAGAGTACAAAGCAAAGCAAATAAAGCAATTCTTCGATGCTATTGGTGTGGAGGGATTGGGTCCGGGTAATATCAAACGTATTATGAATGGTGGTTTTGATACAATTGAGAAAATGTTGGTGATGTCGGTAGATGATTTGATGACGGTGGATGGATTCAAGGAAAAATCATCCACGAAATTGGTTGGTAGTATAAAGTCGTCAGTAGACAGACTAACAATGCCACAGTTGATGTATGCTTCAAATATATTTGGACGTGGATTGGGAATGAAGCGTATGAAAGAGATAATGAAATCTTTACCGGATATTTTGGTATCGGATGCAAGTAATCAGGAAAAGCTTGAAAAAGTAAGCAATTTACCTGGATATGCAGCGAAGACAGCGCGATTATTTGTGGATCATATCGATGATTTTGTGGCCTTTATAAAGAAGGTTAATTTACAGGAAAGATTGGTGGAGAATATGGGTGAGGTAGATACGAGTCATCCATTGTATGGTAAAAGGGTTGTGTTTACGGGATTTAAAAATCAAACACTAGAAGAAAGGTTGGATGCGCTGGGTGCAAATGTGATGAAGAGTGTAAGTAAAAAAACGGATTATGTCTTGGTGATGGATATGGAAGAATCAACTACGAAGGCCGAAAAAGCGCGCGAGTTAGGTGTAAAGATGGTTTTGGTAGGTGATTTTATTGCCGAATTTAGTATTTAAAAATAGTAAAATAAAATATATAATTAATGAATCAATTTTTTATTTTATTTTTTATGTTAAATGTGGGTGGTGTTTTAGCATCAAATATATATTGTTCATCGCATGATGCGTGTAGAAATCGTGAATATACGGGTTCATATGATATATATTGTGGTGGAGGAGAGCGCACTTGTAGGAATATTCATATGACATGTGGTTCAAATTCTTGTTTAGTGCAAACAAGATATGGTGGCCATGATGCGTTTCAAAATAGTGAGATTGATGCGAGAAATGTAGGCGCTAATAATGTGTTTCAATTGAAATGTTTAGCTACAGGGCTTAGGGATTGCACGAATAATGTGATTTGGTGTCCGACTTCATCACAGGCTGAATGTGAATGTACAAATTGTCCAAATTCAGTAACTATGAAATGTGTGAGAGGGGCTAATAATTGTGGTACAAGTGGTGGTGCGAAGGTGGAATATTATGATCTTGCTGTGCCAACTACTACTGTTGCGCCAACTACTACCGTTGCGCCAACTACTACCGTTGCACCAACTACTACTGTTTCTGCAACTGCAAACTTAAATTATTCATATACTTTTTGGGGTCCCGAGAGTATTAAAAGAAAAACCGTAAATATAAAAATAGATAAACGGTCCGAATATTACAGAGTATATGTTAATCACCTTGATATACATCATGGAGGATATGGGGATTTGAAATTTAAATATAAGGATGGAACATTGGATGTTTTTCGTGTTAGAGGGAATGGTGGTATAAATGTATTTATAAACGATACTCAAAAATGGACTACATATTCATTAAAAGAGTATTTTAGTCCTAGTTTTCTTTCATCACATATATCCGGTTTATCGGGTGTAAAAAAAAGCTATTACATTGATTGTTTAAAAAGTAGTGGAACAAACACATGGGAATGGAGAAATTTAAATACTGGGTTAGATGAAATTATAATATATGAGTATTCTGATTGGGGTGGTTGGAGAGATACTCAAATATATACAACAGCTCCAGAGATAGTGACAACAACGCAACCTATAACTACTACGCCAGCACCAATAATAAAAACAATAATCAACTATGTTAATAAAACTATTTATAATTACATAAATATTACCAAAAATATTAATGCTGCAAAACCATTGGAAGATTTATGTATAAATTCTAGACAATATTATAAACTAGTAAAATCTACTAATGTGGCTTTTCAAAAAAAATCTTGGGATGTCGGTTGTCAAAAACGCAAAGAAACGTACAATGAATGTTACAAAGCTTGTAATGCACCTCAAGGATGTTGTGGTATAACATGTCAAAGTAATTCTTGTAGTGGTGGTGGGTGTTGCTATGCCAGTAAGCAGATATGTAGAAAAGCTTGTGAATTCTATTTTAATCCAAAGAGTTTTCAAATAGAAATAATAAAAAATAACATTACTACATTTATTAATAAAACAAGATATAATGATGTCACTAGATACAACGATGTCACTAGGTATAAAGATGTTACTAGATACCATAATGTAACCAGATACAATGATATGATACGGTATTTCAATAAAACCATATTTGATTATGTGAATAAAACAATAATTGATTATGTAAATAAAACGAGGTTTAATGATGTAACTAGATACAATGATGTTACTAGGTATAAGGATGTGGTAAGGTATTTCAATAAAACCATATTTGATTATGTAAATAAAACGAGGTACAACGATGTTACTAGATACAACGATGTTACTAGGTATAAGGATGTGGTAAGGTATTTCA
>CETH01010969.1_pt1 | contig 13124 bp, 9 predicted proteins | sample 361461 | NCBI WGS metagenome assembly CETH01 (sample SAMEA2622695, study PRJEB7988) | marine metagenome | isolation source: saline water (ENVO:00002010), including
CTTCTGTATGCTCAATAATAAAGTAATTACTCATATCAATCAGATCATCAGTTAATTGAAGCCCATTCAGGCTTATAATATCATCCGTACCGTTATGAATTTCAATAAAATCATCTGGCTCACCAAATTCATCGAGATGGTTACCATTGTTTATTGCTAAAAACTCATTAATAACTAAAGCTTGATTAGATATTGGAACAAGTTCTAGTGTAAATGCAGTATCTCTATCCAATGACTCTAAAGAGATAATGCTAGAAAAATCATCTAAACCATGCCAATTCGAGAAGATAAATCCCTGGTTTGGTTCTGCTTTAATTTCCATGGGAAGATTACTAAAATATTTACCTGTCCAAGGAAAATGATTGATCAAGGTATTATTTATTCTAATAGCACCTGGATAAAATGGTACCACATTCAGTGTAAGGTTATAGGTTATATCGAGATCAAATTTATTTTTCAAATGTTCAATCACATTATCATTACGCTCAAGAATATAGTTTTCTAATTCTCCTATTCCCATATACCAGTCACCTATATCTGTATCCCAACGTTCGGCATGATAGTCCATATCATTAGATAATATATTTTCAAGTGAATCAAGCCTTTTTAATAACTTATCATTGAGTAAATATGTATTAAGGAGCCCTTGAAACCTGTTGATAAAATCTAGTTTTCCCTGTTCATTTCTTAAAATAGCACGAATAATTCTATTATTTTCACCATTCCAAACACGTGGAGGATCAAATCCAGTGGACCATTCCAAATAATCTGTTTCTGGTGAACCCCATTGGACTCCACCATACTGATAATCCATCCCAATTCCATGATCAACGTCCCACAACAACCACCTCCATTTATCATCACCAAATTTTGGTCGAAAAAATTTTACATTATTTGATAACCAATCAAAGTTGCCTACAAATATCTGTAGAATCCAATAATCCAGAAATTCTTGGTATCGAATTTGGCTTTTTAGATATTCAAAATTTTCTGTTAATGTCATGTCCTGATTTTCAATGAATATCTCTAAATTATCATAATCTAGCCAGTCACCTTCAATTGCATTTCTATTATTTTCAAAACCAAACGCCCGCTCAAGCAAATCAATATTATCGTAACCAAAATTTTCCTTTATATAATATTTATCCTGCTTCTCTCTTATATGATATATACCCCAATAATCATTATTAATATATACATGCGCTGATTGAAATGAAGAATAGCCACCCCCGGGATTAATATTTCTATATAAATCATGTATTAGGATATCTCGCATATGAGCTCTATTGGTATTGTTGTTTGGACCAGGAAATCTATCGTTACTAGCATTTCTGAGCACTAATCTCTTTATATTAGTATAGTCTCTATCTTCAAATAATGGGTAGTTAATAAATGATGAACCATATTCAGACTTAAAAGAAATTATATAGGGATTCTGGGAAGATGGACTACCATGTCTCTCTATTCCTGCATCAGTCTTGAAACCTATTTCATTAGATTTTTCAAAATATGTTATATGAACATCATATTCATCATTACCAATGGGAAATTCATCTGGATCTATTCCCAAGGCTACAATAGGTAACTCAAAATTTTCATTGATAATATAATGATGGGATTGCACCTTACTTGGCTGAAGACCTTCAATGTAAACAATTGTTCTTAGTATTGTTGTTTGATCTATTAATAAAGGTTCTGAATATTCACTCGAACCCATATTCGTATGAAATGGAATGCTTCCATCTAGCGTATAATATATACTTGCATTTTCCTCATCAGATGATAGAGTAATTGTTACATAATTAAGATAAATACCAGACTCAGGTGAAATAATTGCTTCCATAGCATATTGTGTGGGATCGTGAGATGAATTTTTTTCACCAGGGGTAGGATAATTCATTATACCCCAATCACCGTTAAAATCTGGATATCTACCATAACTAATGTCAGAATCCAATTCTTCGAACTCTACATAATCGATTTGCACCTCAAAACTATCTGTTAGAATAATTTCCTCTCCTTGGGAAGAAAGTTTGAAATTTAAATGACCAGGTCCTTGATCAGTATTATTATCTGCCCATAAAATGATTACTGAGTCAGGATATAAATATAAGGAATCTGTAAAAACATATTTAAATGGTTCTGAATAATCATCACTTAAATACCATCCAAAAAGATTTACGGTGTCCAAACCTGCATTACCTAATTCTATCCAATCATCAAAATTCCCGTAATTATCAGATAAAGTAGAATTATTTGATGCCATAAATTCATTAATTGATACTTGTGAAAATAAAATTGATAAAATAAATATGTATTTTGCAACAAATGATTTGAAATTTAAAATCGACATTAGGTTTATTTTTTGCAGTTCAACTATTTAACGTATAACATTTTTTTAACGTTACTATAACCAGAGGTATTTAACTGATAAAAATATATACCGGTAGATACCGCCTTACCTAGATAATCGGCAGCGTTCCAATTTATCATGTGGTTCCCAATTGGAAGGGTTCTATCAACCAAAATCGCAATCTCTCTTCCAGTTATGTCATAGACTGTAATTTTAACATGTGCATCTTTAATTAATGTATAATTAATAAAAGTTTTATCATTAAAAGGATTAGGGTAATTCTGCTCTAGATTGAAAGATAATGGTATTTGTTCATTCTCCTTTAAATTATTTAGCATAGATATACCATTTAAAAACCCTGGTGTACCTCCCGTATTTAAGGAAGCTTCCCAAGACCCTGATAACTCGTTATTGTAAATATCAATTAACTCAAGACTTGGTCCAAGCCCGTTTGGTGAAGTAGGCCAAGGATCATTAACACCATATTCAATACTGTCAACAATAGACATAGTTGCAGAAAATAATCTTACCTGATCACCAAGACCATATCCGAAAGAAAAATCACCTAGAATATCTAGATCATGATTATATACTGATAAAAATTCATTAATGTCTCTGCAAATAACTAAAAAGTCATCATCAGGGATAATTGATTCTTCAGGAAATTGAAAAAAATGATCATCATCGTTATCTTTTAGAACCCATGAAGATATATTTATAGTATCCGTACTTGGGTTGTATAATTCAATCCAATCACCTGAATCATAATCAGGAGAAGCTTTATACATAACTTCATTTATAATAACCGGACCAATATCCAATATCAAAGGTTCAACAATTCCTATGTTTTTTCCTCCCGTAGCCATACTTGCCCCCAAGGAATAGTGATATAATTTGTAATCACTTTGGAACACTGGTATACCTGTTAAATTATTCGCCATATTATCATAATCAGAATCATTTGTAATAGAGAAAGAGACATCAATTCCGTCTGGATAGGGCCCACTAAGATGGTTTGTATAGTTCTTTATATTATCTTCATTATTGTAGGCAATAGAGTTTGTGATAGTTAGTTGGCCAGTTGAAGGAGTTGAATAGTTATCACCAAACTTATAGCCTGTACCATTATTAATAGCTACGGAATGATCAACAAAAAGTTTTGGAGCACCCCATCCTGCCTCATATCCGTTAGAGCAATTCTGGACTATAGTATTTGTAACTCTAACAGTGTCGATTCCAGATGTTGCAATGCCCTCATTCATCCAATTATCTATCCAACAATTATCAATATTAATTCTTGCTCGATGATGATCAATAGCATCATCCTTACCATTTATAAAAAAACTATTTTTTATATATGAAGGCTCATTTATCGTCTGATGCCTATAGTCAATATGAAAACCATCATTGTCATCATTTACAAAAATCCCATCATCATTTGGTATGTTAATAACATATGAGTTATTAAATGTTAAGTGACTGTAGTGAAATTCACCTCCATGAAAAACAAATGATAACACAGAACTATCAGCATCAACAATACTATTATGAGATCCAAGGGCTTTTCCAGGCGAATTAAGTATAAATACATTTTTAATATCTAGCTCTGAGTTATCTTTTGCAAATAATATGGGTTGAGTTTGGGTATGTTGCCATCCCTTTTCTGGATCTCCACCAGCATTAATGAAAAAGCAATATGAAATTTTAGATTCTGAGTTATAAAACTCAATTCCCCCCCAAGGTTTTTCTGTATCAAGAGAAGTAAATAAAACTGGATATTCTTCTGTGCCATTTATCTCAATTTCTCCATGAATGATAATATTAGAATGTTCACCTAATTTTATGTGTGACCCTTTGTTTATCTTCAAAAATGATCCACTTGGTATATAAAGATCATTATCTATTGTAACATTAGAATTTTCTACCCATATTGTCTCTCCTGTAGGAATATCTTCTGATACAATAAGAGTATTTGTTGAAATAAATTGTGATAAATTAGTTTCACTAATTTCTGTATCGTCAGCTATATCTATATTTATAACTAAATCCCCAGATATTTGATCTGTATCTAATAAATAACTACCTACTCCTTTATGCAACTTAAATGCTGACTCTATAACATTTCCATTAATAGTTAGATCAACAGCTATAGGATGATTACTTAATAATATTTTTCCATGATGATCATAATGTCTAAAAATTAGTGGATGAAAACCATTTTCATAGCTTAGGAGTGGTGAAATTATTTTGATACTATTTTCTGTATTTATTAATGAAAATTGTGCATGTAGAGTAACTGCTTCTGTGTTAGGGACAATTGTTATAGGATTAAGATTATATACCTGGTCACCTATCCATCCATCAAAGGTGTAGCCCTCAAATGGAACTGCCTCCACTGTTATAGGAACACCATTAAAATAATTACCCTCCCAGGGAAACTGAGAAATAGATAATGAGTTTATTCTAACGTAACCTCCAGAATCTGAATTAACAATAATTTCACTTTCACCATCAAGTGAAAAATAATTAATCATTTGCTCTTTTACTATAGATGGTCGCGCTGAAGAGAAAGTTCTGAGTGAATTTATGTTGTTTTGCCATGTCTGAGTACTTCTTCCCCATCTTTCTGCCTCATATACTACATCCTCTTCTAGAAGAATCTCTAGTGAATCTATTTTTGATATAACATTTTCAGGCTTGAATACAGAATTAAGGAAGTCTGCTATTCTATTGATAAAATTAAATTTGAATTGGGTATTTTTTAGTAACCTATTTGTGAAGATATTTGGCTTATAGAGTCCCGTTGTATCATCCAAATTTGTAAACCCATTCCAATATACATTAGTAAATGCTCTATCCATATCCCATATTGTCCATCTCCATTTCCCAGAGGTTGATTTTTCACGGAAAACACTAGAACCCCATGTCCAACTTCTGTATTCAGCACAAATAATTAGTGCCTGAAGATTCAAAAAATTTTCCATATCAATTTTGTTCACTGCTTCAATATAATTTTGATCTACACTAAAATCAGTATTTCGCACAAAGGAATTAATTTCATTCCACTCATCAATCGTACCATGTTTTAATTCAATATTCCACTTCAGGTAACGAATTAAATCAAAATCAAGATATCCAGTATTATCTTTTATAAAATGCTCGTTTACACTCTCTCTTATATTGTAAATACCCCAGTACTGATGATTTAAATAAAGATTAGAGAAATTCCCTCTAGAAGCTAGCATACCTAACTCTTTCCAAATTTCGGTAACCAATGGATCCCTAATTAAAGTGCCAGAACCCATTTGAATATCATCATCATATCCAGCCCTAAGTACAAGATTTTTATATGATTGTGGACCATTCTCGCCAAAAACAGGGTACTCTAACCTTTCTTGATCATAGGCATTTTTATAAAAAAGTCGGAAGGATTTCTTTGGTCTAGACCTTGACGACCTACCCTGTATTCTTATACCTGAATGTATTGAAAATAGGATTGAATTATTTGAAAAGTATTGATTAATACATTTTTTTTCCCATTCAACACCTTCATTTAAAAAATTTGTATAGATTCCATTTTCAATATCCCAGAGATTTGATGAATCAGTTAAGATACCTAAAACAGGAAGAGAAAAATTCTGATTCATTATAAAAAGCTGGCTATTTGTTTCACTCGATAAAAAACCATCCTTAAATGCTTTTACGTTTAACACTGTTGTTTCTGTTATATTTATTGGATCAACGTATATTGGATCATTAGTTTGAGGATGTGATTGATTTAAGGAATAGTGTATAGTCTGTGTTGGATCAAAATTATCAATAGGGACAGATATGGATTGATCTATAAAAGATTCCTGAGATAAAATATCTGGTTTCTCCAACAAACCTTCATGCCCATTAATAGGATTTTGAAAACCAATAGATGGATTATCGTAATAAAGCCAATTATTGTTGTCCACATATTCTCTGCCCATGGAAACATTTCTTCTTTGATAAGAGTAATTAATCTCATCAACAATAGTCTGGCCGTCTGGCTCTATTAGGAGAATTGTCTCTCCATTTTTATCAAGACTAAATGAAAGATGATGTAGACCTTGTTCAGGTTGATTATCAGCCCACAGAATCAGATATGATCCAGGCTCTAATAAAAATGTTGGTTCATTACCCTGAAACATCCATTTAGTTAAATCGTTGGTATTATCTGATAAATAATAACCTGAAAGATCAATCAAATCATCCGAAGGATTGTAGAGCTCAATTAAATCATCATATTCACCATAATCATCATGCATATAGCTCAGATTACTTGCTAAAAATTCACTTATAATAACCTGAGACCATCCTATTGTAATGGTCATGAAAAATAATGCGCATTTAAATAAACGAAATCGTTTCAATTGCAGTGTTAGTTAATGATTAAATATGCCAAAAATTTAATTACAAAATGATGTGTCTTGTTGAAATATAAAATCCCTGATACAAAATGGGTATGGAGGGCAGAGATTATTATTGGATAAGAATGTAGAGACTTGAGGGAGATTACATATTTGATCAGGTACAATTCCTGTTAGATTATTATTATTCAGATTAAGCCATGTTAAATTGACTAAATTACCTATTTCAACTGGAATCGACCCTGATAGCTTATTATCATAAAGTGAAAGCCAAGTTAATTTAGTCATATTCCCTATTTCAGGTGGTATGGAACCCGTTAGCTGATTCCCTTTTAGACTCAGATATTCAAGGTTTTTTAGATTTCCAATTTCAGGTGGTATAAATCCCGTAAGATTATTGTCATACAATTTTAGTGAACTTAAGTTTTTAAGGTATCCTATTTCTAAAGGTATATTGCCTTCGATTTGATGGTTACTAAGATCAATTTCAAGTGTATTTTCGACTAAATATTTTTGACCCCACAAAACTACCTCAGTTGGTTCGTTATTAATATCTTCGCAAGCAAATAAAAGAAAAAAGACAAAAAATATTAATTGATACATGATATTTTTAGGAAGGGCTATGTTATAAACCTATACTCGTCAAATATCTAAATAATTAACGAGTTTTGAATAATTTTTTAATATTGTTAATTAATAAATTCATAAAATCATTTCTTATCAAGATTCTACTTCCACAGTTTGGACATTTTGACAAAAAACTAACATACTCTACCAATTTTGCTCTTTGCCAATTATGCGAGCATGATAAACACTTCATTTGAAATCCATTAGTTAATTATATATAAATCTATCACTAAACATAAAAATAAAAAAATGACCCTAAAACTTTGATATGAATAATTATAAATTTTTACACTAAATCTTAAAAATAGATTTTCTGAGAAGTTTTATTATGAATTTAATTGTTGTTACTATAATCGTTTGCCTTATAAAAGGATTTGAATGAAAGTAGATTGCTCTTTTAAAAATTATTTTTAATTGTTCTTTATTTATAATTACAAATAAATAAATATATCTAATGATGTATAAAGTAAATATTGTAATGAAAATGTACAAATAAATCATTTTTTAAATCCAAAAAACCACGGCAAAATTAATTTTGCCTGATTGGCCCAATCTAATTCTGTATGGGATTTCCCATCTGCTATCCAATACATCAGGTCATCATTTGGAAATCCTTTTTGCTTTAACATATCAATAAATTTATTTACCCCAGGTTGAAGCTCCGCATCCAAATCTTTGGTCCCATTCACAACTGCAATTTTTAATCTTTTTGGAAGATCTTGGTTTTTTATTGAATCTATATAATTGAAATCTTTGTATTGGAATGCTGGTGACAAACATGCAACCATTGAAAATGTAGAGCCCATCTCCCAACCAAGGAACAATGAAATAAGACCTCCGTATGATGCACCCATAGTTCCAATTTTATTATCATTAATGGAATATTTAGTTTTTAATATTGGTATCAATTCACTTGCAAGTGCTTTTCCATAATTAGCTCCTCCAAGGTGCGGACTATAATCAACTGTTCTGTTCTTTGTATTTCCTACACCAACCATAATTATAGGGTTCATATTATTAGACTTTAATAAATCAGTAGCAGACTCGTCAAGATGCCATTCATTACCAGAAACAGATGCTCCAGGGAAAAACACATTTTGGCCATCATGGAGGACTAATAGAGGATATCTAGTATTTTTTTGGTAATTAGTAGGTAACCAGACAAATACCTCTCTTTTATCTTCAAGTATTTTGGAAATATAAACATGTTTGTAAACCGTACCAGTTATATCTTCATCTTGATATAAAACCGCTTTAGAAAGGACAGGACTGTTGCAAGAAATAAATGTCATGATCAAAATAAAATTAAAAATTAATTGATAATTACAATGATTATTCTTCTTCAAGGGAATCCATTTTTATGTAATTATACTCTCCTCTACTCTTTCTATGTTGTTCAGCTTCAAATATGATCTTACTAGCCATAGCCTCTGCTACATCCTCGCTAATTTGCTTATTAGAACGAGACTTAGTATTTCTATTTGAATAAATACTTCCTAATAACAACAACCCAAAAATCAAAGATGCATAATATTCTTCAATATAAATCATGAAAATAATATTAAAAAATAGAATTAAATAAAAAACACTAACAACTTTTGGGCTTGTAGGATTATTAAGCCAATCCATAACTATTCCTGAATTCTTTATAAAAAATCATTAATTAAAAAAATTTTGATAAAAATGTAAAAAATTGTTATCCAAAAATAAGAGCTATCAATATTCCAATATCGATATTATTTAGGACATCATTATCATCCATGTCTGCGGAAATCTTGCTACAATCATCTTGACTTTCTTCATCAATATCTAAAAGAAGACTAATTAAATCAAATATATCAATAATTGGTTCATCATTGATATCAAAACTTGAATCTAAATTCCCATTGATAAAGCTAGAAAGGTTTTCATTGTTACATCCATCACAAATATCACCCATACCATCAAGATCACTATCAATTTGTTCTGGGTTATAGTGCTGTAGACAATTATCATACATATCGTAAATATCATCTACATCTTCATCCGCAGTAATATAGTTTATAGTATTATACGCATTTATCCTTCCCCATCCATGATATTGATCCCACCCTATAATATCCTCTGTGGGTGAGCCTACAGTGTCTTGGGATGAATTAATCATAATATCTTTTATCTGATCAGGTGTTAATTGTGGGTGTATTCCGAGCATTAAAGAAGCTAATCCTGCAGCATGTGGAGTAGCCTGTGAGGTACCTGACCAATACCATGAATAATTGATATCTGAAAAAGGGTTTAATCCATATATTATATTTCCTGGAGCTGAAATATCTATATGGTTCCCAAAATTACTTCCACCACCCCATGAAAATGGACTGCATCTAGAGTCATCAGTATCTGTAGCTCCTACTGCTATTGTATTATTATACCCAGCAGGATAGTATGTTGTATTATTATTTGCATTCATCATACACGCAAAAATCGTCGTCCCTGCTTCATATGCATAATTAACAGCAGTTTCCATAGAACTTGAGTAGCTAGAGCCACCGACAGACATGTTTAGTATTTTTGCACCATGGTTAGTAGCATAATAAATAGCTGCAGACCACCAAGAATAATAACCAGAATTTTCAGAGTCCAAAATTTTTAAACTCATAAGCTTACAGTTCCAGTCCATACCAGCATATCCAATCGAATTATTTCCAGTTGCCCCAACGATTCCCCCGACATTAGTCCCATGACCGTGATCATCAATCGGATAATTATCTTGATTAGCGAAGTCCCATCCATTTAAATCATCAATATACCCATTAGCATCATCATCAGAGCCATTTGTCTCTTCCATAACGTTTACCCAAATTCTATTAGAAAATTCTGGATGATCAAGCTTAAGCCCAGTATCCAATATACCAACTGTAACATCCGAAGATCCTTGTGTTATACCCCATGCCCCTTCCATATCTATATCTGCATCTACAGTTCCAGGGTGCCAGTCTGGATATGTACCATTGTTTTCCATTGACCATTGACCATAGTAGTACATATCATCAGGGGTAATTCGTGAACTACCTCCAAAGCCTTTATAATCAGGCTCAATAGATATCAAGTATCCTGTTTGAAGATATAAATCAATTATTTTTGGGATATTCTGCTTTTTTTCAAATGAAAAAATATAATAATCTCCTAATTCGAACTTTTTATAAAGGTGCTGATTACCTTTATACTTTATAAATAATCTAGAAATATCAGTACATACTAACTGTCGATTCAATTTATCAATTTGATTGTATCCAGTTATTGCTATATCATTATCTGTTTCTATTTGATTAAAGGATATATTATCCATGGCTTTGACAATAATTCGTTTTTCATGAAAAACAGAATGTTGTTCATATATTTTTCCAAAAAGATCACAATTAAAGATATAATAAATTAATATTAGTAAATATTTTAGGTAATTTTTATTCATTAGAAGTCTATACTCTTAGGTTTGAAGTGATATTAATATAGGTTAGTTATTAGTCATAATTATTAAAGCAGCTGTACATATGCCAAATCCATTTGCAACCATGTCTTTAAGGCTAAAATAACCATTTTTACCTCTCTTATCATTAAGTTCTTTTAAAAGACCCGCAGAAAAACTAAAGCTCGAAGATATGGGCAGGGCTGAGACTTCACTATTTCTAAATTTATTAACAAGCACATATTGACATCCTAGTGACACTAAACAACTATAAAGATAATGTTGAAGCTTATCTATAGCGATCCATTGATCATTGGGGTGATTTTTAGTAACCGATTTAAAATTAAGAGCGTATGGATTATTAACAGGGTGAGATAGAACTTTGTTTATATTATTGCTATAACATATAGTAATAAATAAAATTATAATTATTGCCCTTGAACTCATATGTTAATTTTTAAATTAAGTTAGATCCAATATGTTTTTAAACTACTCATTTCTAATATAATCAATCTTACGGAATAAACTAAAACCCAGGCAATTAAAAGCAATGTCAAAAATTTTATTACCCCAACTCTCACGAGCCCAGGAATAAGGTAAAAAAAGTTCTGTAGCCTCCCATATGAATGAAATTATCAATGCATGTATCATTTGAACTTTTTTAAACAAAGATAAAATCCCATACTCAACAAAATGAACAATGCTATATTTATTTACTGGATCACCTAATAAAGTAGTGGGTTCATAAAACCTAAATAGCCAGTAATCTGTATCCTTTTTTACACTAGGTTGTTGAGGTAAAACAGAATTTAAAAGAGTACTCACTATAAATACATAGGTAATTTTCTTCCTCATATTTTTCTGAAAAACCAAACTAGTTATTATTTAATACTCGAATATGCTTAATAAGTAATTCAGCCCACAAAGAATATCCATTGTCATTTAGATGCACACCATCAGTTGTATATTCAGAACTTAAACTACCTTTATCATCAATAAATGCAGTATGCAAATTTAAAAACTGATGATTTCGTTGACTTGCAATATTTTTGATAATTTTATTGATTTCAATGATTTGAATATTTAGAGGGATTTTATGTTCTGGAAAATACCCAGCGGATTCAAAAAATAATTCTCTATTAATAGGAAGAACAGTCTGAATATATACTTGGGTCTTAGGTGATTTGGATTTTATCCTATCAGCAATCTCTATTATATTATTTGCTACATATTTTACAGTGACTTTGTCTTGTTCTGGTTTATCTGAATTAAAAATATCATTTATACCTATTAGCAAAAACACTGCAATAGGTCTAAAGTATACTATTTCCTCAAGCCGATTTAAAATACCATCAGTAATATCACCTGATATACCACGGTTTACAACATTCTCCGCATTAAGTTTTTTATTCCAATCTCCACCGCCTTCTGTAATACTATTGCCTAATAGTACAATTTTATCATATCCTATTGGGTTGTTTTTGAAATTCTCAATTCTCTTTTTATATAAATCCACTTGCCACTCCTCTTGATATTTTATCACAACTGACGATGAAGGAAATAATTTTTCTATTCGATTATCATAAAAATTATTAGCTAATATGTTTGCAAACATAAAACTAATAACCAAAGGTATATACATTAACCTCATTAATAATGTAGATAGTCTAATGCTAGTGTAGACATCATCCGCATCCCAAGTAACATACCACTATCATCTACAAAAAAGTCTGGTGTGTGATGACCTCCGGAATCCTCAAGTTTAGTGTCTTCTTTTACTCCTCCAATAAAAAAATATAAGCCAGGGACTTTTTCTTGAAAAAAAGAAAAATCTTCTGCACCAGTTATGGCATTAATAATCTTAACATTGTCCGATCCTGCTATTCTCTTAAAGGTTGGGAACATTTGATTGTAAAGTCCTTGGTCATTATAGGTGATAGGATAGCCATCATCAATTGTTAATGTGGCTTTTGCATTATTTGCTTTTGCAGTATTAAGCACAACCTTTTTAAGCCTCTCATGAACTAAATTTTTCATATCATTATCTAAAGTTCTAATCGTTCCAAGCATATATAAATCTTCTGGAATAATATTTGATCTAACGCCTCCATGTATTGCACCAATGGTAACTACGGCTGGGGCAACTGTTAACTTTGCATTCCTACTAACTATAGTTTGCATATTATTTATCATCTGCGCTGCAGTAATAATAGGATCAACACCATCCCAAGGAGCAGATCCATGAGCTTGTTGACCCTGAATATCAATCCGGAAAGAATTGACAGCTGCCATTATTCCTTGCGGTTTG
>CETH01179702.1_pt1 | contig 13117 bp, 11 predicted proteins | sample 361461 | NCBI WGS metagenome assembly CETH01 (sample SAMEA2622695, study PRJEB7988) | marine metagenome | isolation source: saline water (ENVO:00002010), including
GAGTCAGGTAAAAGTTGTCAGGAAATTGATGTTTTTGCAGCAACGTGTGGCCCAGGATTAATTGGACCTTTATTAATTGGTTCAACTTTTGCCAAATCTCTTGCAATAGGGTCTGGGAAACCTTTTGTACCAATTAATCATATTGAAAGCCATGTGTTATCACCTTCATTTAATAATGAAATACAATATCCTCATTTGTGTTTGTTACTTACTGGTGGTCATACTGAAATATATCTTGTAGAGTCAATACAAAAAATAGTTCTGTTGGGTGAAACACTAGACGATGCTGTGGGTGAAACTTTTGATAAAGTTGGTAAATTATTAGGACTAGATTATCCTGGTGGTCCTGAAATAGAAAAGATGGCTCTAAATGGTAATGAAATATCTTTCAATCTTCCAACTCCACTGTTGCATGAAAATAATTTAAATTTTTCTTTTTCAGGTCTTAAAACATCAATTAACAAAATTGTAAAAGAAAATGAATTAAATGAAGTTTTTGTTTCAAATCTTAGTGCTTCTTTTCAATTTTGCGTGTCAAAAATTTTATTGGAAAAAATAAAAAAAACTCTAAAAAAATTAAATGAAAAATCTATAACAATTGATACTCTCTCAATTGTTGGTGGTGTTTCTAATAATAAATATATTTCAAAAAAAATTAAAGATTATTTTGAAAGTAAAAGAATTAAAATTTTATTGCCCATTAAAAGCATGATGAGTGATAACGCCGCTATGATAGCCTGGAACTGCATAAACAAAAATTTGGCATCTAGTAAGGATATTTACTTTAAAGCCGACCCAAGACTTATTATAAAATAATTTTGTATATTTAATTTATAATTTCTTTTATAAAATAAATATGACAATTAAGTACTGGCTATTGAAATCCGAACCATCGACGTGGTCTTGGGAAGATCAGGTTAAAAGTAAAATCGATATGTGGGATGGTGTACGAAATTACCAAGCTAGAAATAACTTAATGAAAATGAAAAAAAAAGATTTATGTTTTTTTTATCATTCTGTTTCTGAAAAATCCATAGTGGGTATAGTTGAGGTAGTTAGGGAGCATTATCCAGATCCTACAGATAATAAACATAAATTTGTTGTAGTGGATGTTAAGGCAATAAAAAAACTTAATAGGCCTGTAACTCTTGAAGTTATTAAAGATAATAAAAAGCTTAAAAATATTGCATTAATAAAACAAAGCAGGCTTTCTGTGATGCCTTTAAAAAAATCAGAATGGGATGAAATAATGAAAATAAGTAAATAGTTATGCGCACTATTTATAAAATTAAGGTATAAAAAATTAACACAAAATAATAATTTTAGAGCAATAAAAATGTCAAAGCATATTTTTTGGATTTCTTCATATCCTAAGAGTGGGAATACATTGGTAAGAGCAATAATTAGTGCATTGTTTTTTTCTAAGGATGGAAAATTTCAACTTAATCAATTAAATCACACAAGTCAGTTTGAAAAAAGGGATAGGTTGGACTTAATAAAAAAAATTAACAATGAAGATTTTTTAAATCTTGATCAATTAAAAATACTTTCAAAATATTGGTTAGTTTTACAAAAAAAAGAAAATATGAAAATTGATAGGGGGTTTGGCTTTATAAAATCTCACTCTAATTATGTTTCAATAATTAACAATTGGTTTACTAACTCTGAAAATACAGCTGGTTACATATATGTTGTAAGAGATCCAAGAGATGTGGCTATTTCTTGGTCAAAGCATGCAAATTTAAATTACGATGAATCAATTAATTTCATGTTAAATTTTAATTCATGTATAGAGTGGGCTCAGACTAACTCAGAGTTACCTGATAATATTAAGCCAAAAACTTTTTTATCATCGTGGGATGAACATGTTTTATCTTGGACAAATAATGATTTGCAGGTCCCAAAACTAATACTAAAATATGAAGACCTTGTTTATAAAAAAGAAAAAACAATAAAAATAATAATTAAGTTTTTTGAAGAGAGTTATAATGTTAATTTTAGTTTAAGTGCTGAAATTATTAAAAATATTATTGAGTCAACGAGTTTTAAAGAATTAAAATTACAAGAAAATAATCATGGCTTTGCAGAAGCAATGTCAGGGGCCTTTTTTAGAGAGGGGAAAAAAAATCAATGGAAAAATGAATTAAATAATCAACAAATTATAAGATTAGAAAATAAATTTAGAGATTTTATGAGTAAATTTGGTTATGATTAGATTATATTATGAATGATATTTATAAAATTAAAGAAAGCTGGCTTTCAGAAGCAAAGGTTAACAAAGAAGAATATGAAAAGATGTATGAAGAGTCAATCTCTGAAAATGAGTCTTTTTGGTCAAATCAAGGAAAAAGAATAGATTGGTTTAAACCATATACTAAAATCAAAGATGTTTTATATAGCAATGATGATGTTAAAATTAATTGGTATTATGATGGTACAACAAATGTGTCTTATAATTGTGTTGATAGACATGCTAAAAATACACCCGACAAAACGGCAATTATTTGGGAGGGTGATGATCCGACAAAAATAAAAAAAATAAGCTATAAAGAACTTCAGACAAAAGTTTGTAAAATTGCAAATGTTCTTAAAAAAATTGGAGTAAAAAGAGGAGATAGAGTAACCATATATTTAACAATGATACCTGAGCTGGCATATGTAATGCTAGCATGTGCTAGAATAGGAGCAATTCATTCAATTATATTTGGAGGATTCTCGTCTGAGTCAATAGCTGGAAGAATTAAAGATTGTAATTCTGAATATATTGTAACAGCAGATGAAGGAATTAGAGGTGGGAAAAAAATTCCACTTAAAGAAATAACAGATAAGGCTCTAGAAAGTTGTCCAAATGTAAAAAAATGTTTGATCGTAAAGTATACTGAAAATAAAGTTAATATGGATGATAATAGGGATATATATTTAGATGAATTAATATCTGATGTAGATGATTATTGTCAGCCAGAAGAAATGAATGCAGAAGACCCTCTGTTTATTTTATATACTTCAGGCTCAACAGGTAAACCAAAAGGTGTACTTCACACGACTGGTGGATACTTAGTATATGCATCAATGACTCATGAATATATTTTCAATTATAAGAAAGATGATATCTATTGGTGTACAGCTGATATTGGTTGGATTACTGGTCATAGCTATATTGTTTATGGTCCACTTTCAAATGGTGCAACAACATTAATGTTTGAAGGTGTCCCTAATTATCCAAGCTTTTCTAGATTTTGGGAAATAATAGACAAACACAAAGTTAATATTTTTTATACTGCTCCAACTGCAATAAGGGCTTTGATGAGAGAGGGTGATGAATATGTTAAAAGAACATCAAGATCTTCCCTAAAATTACTTGGCACAGTTGGCGAGCCAATAAACCCTGAAGCTTGGAAATGGTATTATGAAATTCCAGGAAACTCAAACTGTCCAATTGTTGATACTTGGTGGCAAACTGAAACTGGGGGTATACTAATTTCTCCTCAAACTGGGGCTATTGATCTTAAGCCTGGTTCTGCCTCAAAACCTTTTTATGGAATTGAACCGTGCATCGTAAATAAAGAAGGTGAAGAGCAGATAGGTGAAGCAGAAGGAATGTTATGTTTAAAAAATTCTTGGCCGGGCCAAATGCGAAGTGTTTATGGTGATCATAAAAGATTTATAGCAACATATTTTTCACAGTTTAATGGTAAATATTTTACTGGAGATGGATGCAGAAGAGATGATGATGGTTACTATTGGATTACCGGAAGAGTTGATGATGTTATAATTGTTTCAGGTCATAATTTAGGAACTGCAGAAATTGAAAGTGCTTTTGTATCACACCCCAAAGTATCTGAGGCTGCTGTTGTTGGATACCCTCATGATATTAAAGGAAATGGTTTATATTGTTATGTATCCCTCATAGCTGGAACAGAAAGTGATGAAAAATTAAAAAAAGAATTGATTCAAACTATTAGATCTAAAATTGGTCCAATAGCAACTCCAGACTTTATTCATTTTACAGAGGGTTTGCCAAAAACTCGCTCAGGAAAAATAATGAGAAGAATATTAAGAAAAATAGCCGCAAATGAACATGATCAACTTGGTGACATTACAACATTGGCAGATCCAAGCGTAGTTGAAAAATTAATTGAAAATAAACTAAATAATTAGCTATCTTGCTTCCCAATGTTTTAAACATCTGGGCTCATATATATCTGCTGCTCCTACTTGAGTTCTGTCTCCACCTTCTGTCTTTCTGAATGTTTTTGTTGCTTCCATTCCACACACATTACAAAAACCATAAATTTTTATAATTTTATCAGACAGCCCAAGTAGCATTGAGGACGTTTCCCATGGCCTTCCTCTGGAGTCTTGATCTAAACCAGAAGAAACAACATCAATTCCGCAATTTAGTATTTTTTCAACATTTTCTAATGTTTCATCTGTTTTCATAAACTGTATTTCATCTAAAAAAACAACATCAACAGAATCATTATGAAATTTAAAATTATCATTTACATGACTCCAATCTTTCATAGAAAAACATTCATGACTCAAATCATTGTGAGTAATTATTTTCTCTTGATCATATCTATCATCAATGATGGGCTTTATTACTATAATTTTTTTATTTTGGTGTTTTGCCCACAATATTCTTTTCAAAAGTTCGCTAGTTTTTCCTGCAAACATTGCACCAACAATAGTTTCTAGTTTTCCTCTCATAAAGATAAATCTTTTTTTATAGCATTATATATGTTTTGTACATTTAAAGAAGACAAACAACCTACTGGCTTTTTAAAATTTTCTAAATAATAATTTTTAACCCCTCTGTTTATTATATTTTGGAAATTATTTTTTTTCAAATTTTTACTTTTGATTTTTAAGCTATCATAACAACCAAATTTATTACTATAATTAAATATGTCAGTAAGGCCACATGGAGCCTTACAAAAAGCTGATGAGAATGTATTTTCTAATCCCATAATTGAATTACAATTTTTTAATAATATTTTAGAGGAAACACTAGTTTCTAATAAAATACCTCTTTTATTAAACATTTTCGCTACATGTAGAGGTCCCGAGTCCATAAAAAGTCCATATTGGATATTTTTAATTAAATAAATAAGGTCTGATTTTTTTTCTGGATCAACTATAAATATATTTTCTAGATTCAGTTTCTTATAAATATGATTAGATATTTCTGAATTATTATCGAGAAATATCTCTATAATATAATCTCTTTTAAGAATTTTAATCAATTCACTCAAAATATTTATTGGCATTGTTCTTATAGGTGAGCTAGAAAGAGGGAAAATTGAAATTTTACTTACTTTATTTTTTTTTCTTAACTTAATTTTGTTATTGATGTTAATTTTGATATTAAAAAAATTAACAATTTCATAAAATATATTTGAGCGAAAATATTTTTGATTACCCAAACTTTTAATTTCCAAAGTTAGATGGAAAATTGTATCAAATGTAGAAATATCTTTTTGTGATATTGTATATTTATAACAATTATTAATTTTAAAATAATCCCTAAATAAAAATGTGTAGTCTCCTGTAAAGGCAACAGCAACTTTATCAAAAATAGTACTCTCAATTAATTTATTTATCGCCGATGCATATTCAATTGCGTCTCCTAAACCAATGCTTGGTGGCAGAAATAATAATATTTTTTTCCCAATATTCTTTACTGGGAGTCTTTTTTCATACTTTAAAAAAATTATATTCGAATTACTTTTTTTATTTAATATTTTCCATAATTCAGTGTTTTTACTGAAATAAACATTATTTACTGTAATATTAAATGTTTTTAAAGATGGTTTAATCTCATTTATAGAAAAACTAAAAAAAGGCATTAATATATTATACACTTTGATGAATAGAAGCACAAAAATAAGATATATTATATTTCAAATCTTAGCTGAGGTATTTAAGAAAAATAGAAATTTTGAATTAGTTTTTAATGAAATGATAAATGAATTTAATTTTACTAAAAAAGAAATTACTTTTATCAATAATGTTTGCTTAAACTCAATGCGAAAAAGTATCCATTGCAGAATAATATTAAATAAATTTATTAAGAAAAAACTTAAAACCAATGAATTTATACTTCTATCTTGCGCTATAGTTCAAATTATTTACCTACATATAAAGCCTTATGCAGTGATAAATGAAACTGTAAATGTTGCAAAAAAAGTTAGTGTTTATTCAGGGTTGATAAATGCAATTCTTAAAAATATTCTAGATAATATTGATAGTGTCAAAAATATTAAAGTAAGCTTAAAAGATTTTCCAAAGTGGTTTATTGCTGAATTAGATAAAACTAAAAATGTTGATTATAATTCTTTTTTTGATACCTTTCATAAACAGCCAAGCCTTCATCTAGTTTTTAAATCAGAAAAATGTATAGATAATTTTAATGAACCTCATACTAAGAGTACGAATAAATCAGCATTTTTAGATGTTCAAAAAACAATCAAAGATATTGAAAATTATAAAAAAGGCGAATGGTGGGTCCAAGATTTTTCTGCAATGATCCCACTCGCAATTAATTCTAAAATAAAAAATAATGAAATTCTTGATATTTGTGCTGCGCCTGGTGGAAAAGCTTTTCAAGTTTTGTCTAAAAATAACATAGTTTTAAATGATATAAACAATAAAAGAATTTTAAAACTAAAAGATAATTTATCAAGATTGGGTTTTAGTGCAAAAATTAAAAATGTGAATGGATTAAATTTCTCAGAAGATAAAAAATTTGATATCGTACTATTAGACTCACCATGTTCTTCAGTTGGAACAATCAGAAGACACCCTGAAATATTGTTCAAATCAAAAGAACCGAATTTAAAAGATCTAAATATACTTCAAACTAATTTATTAAAAAAATCATCTAAATTAGTAAAAAATAGAGGAAAGATAATTTATATGGTTTGTTCATTTTTTTATTCAGAAACAGTAGAAATAATTAAAAATTTTTTAAAAGAAAATAAAAACTTTAGCATAGAGAAATATAATCCAAATAATAAATTATTTGATATAGAAAAATTAATTTCAAATGAAGGATATTTTTTTACCCTACCAACAAGTTATAAAAAATATTATATCGATGGTTTTTTTTCAGTACAGTTAATAAGAAATGATTAAAAATAAAATATATTTAATTATTAAAAAATTAATATTAATTTATCAGTATATTTTTCCCGGTAAGTTAAAATTTCAAATTCTATCAAATTTAAATTTTAAAATTATAGACTTTAATAATTATGAAAAGAGTAAAAATTTTATATTTAAAAAAGATTTTTATAAGATTGAAAAAAATCCATTAGTTTACAATTATGATTTTATAAATTTATGCAATAAACTTGGCGGTAAAAGAGGTATTGAAATTGCAAAAACTGCTGTTCTTCGTTGGTATACAATAAATAAATTTAAAGCAAATAATATTTGGGAATCAGATCAAATTGCAAATAGAATTTTAAATTTAGTTTATAATTTTGATTTTATAAACTCAATATCTACAAAAAAAGATGAGTGTAATCTCAAGAGAATATTAAAAATAAATATAAATGCTTTTAATAGATTTGTTTTTCCAAAAAATATAAGCAATTATTCACTGCTTGAGTTCAAAGCATATATTTTAATAAAATATATTTTAGATGAAGAAATTACAAATATTAAAAACAATTTCGAATTAATCTTAGAAAATCAAGTAGATGGTTTTGCAATGCATAAAACTTATAATATTTTTGAACAGGCAAAATTTATTAATAATATAAATGAAATAATCTCAATGTTACTCAATTTTAATTGTGAAGTACCTGAAGTTTTAAATTTGACTAAAATAAAAATGGAGACTGTACTAGCTCAATATTTTCACAAAGATGGAACTATTGCACTATATAATGGAACAAATAATGTTAATCTTGAGAAGATAAAGTTAGCATTTAAAGAAAATCAAAATATTAGAAAAATTCTTTTTCCTAACAGCTCTAATGGAATTTTTTATTTTGAGGATAAATATAAAAAGATTTTTTTAGATGCTGTGCAACCAACAAGCTCGTTACATTCAAGAAGATTAAGTGCTGGAACGCTAGCGCTTGAGTTTAGTTGTGATAATGAGAAAATAATAACTAATTGTGGCGCGCTTGAAAAAAGCACTGGAAATGCTGCTTATCTTAGATATTCTGCTGCTCACTCAACTGTTATTCTAGAAAATACAAATATTAGTGAAATAAGAGAAAATCAGCCTCATATAAAATATCCACAAATGGTTTCTTTAAAACAAAACATGAAAGACTCAAAACATTCAATTGAGCTGTCACATAATGGATATATAAAAAACTATAAAAAAATTGTTAAAAGAAAAATTTATTTTGAAGAAAACAAAAATTATTTGGCAGGAGAAGACTCAATAATTTCCTCAGCCTCTAAAAATAGAGAGATAATTTTTCATATCAGGTTTCATATTTTGCCAGATATAAACATTACCCAAACTAACAGCAAAAGGAATATTATTCTGAAGACTAAGAACAATGTGATATGGGTATTTAAGGCAAATAAAGATTTAGTTTTAGAAGAAAGTGTGTTTATGGACAAAAACAATGTTAAAGAAACAAAACAAATTGTAATAAAAGGAATAACAAAACAAAATAGGGAAAAAATAAATTGGTCTCTCTCCAAAAATTAAAAAGGTTCGCTTTAATATCTGTTTATAGTAAAAAGAATATAAATCTCTTGTGTGAGGTATTTAAAAAAAATAGAATTGGAATAATATCTACTGGTTCTACTTCAAAGAAAATTAAGTCTTTGGGTTTTAATTGTTTTGAAATTTCAGACGTAACAAAATTTAATGAAGTTCTAGATGGAAGAGTAAAAACTCTTCATCCTAAAATATATATTTCAATATTACATAATAGAAAAAATAATGATCATGTAAAAATTTTTAATAAAACAAAGTTTCCTAAAATTGATTATGTTATTGTTAATCTTTATCCATTTAATAAATTTGCAGACAAAAAAAATAAGCATGCAATTGAAATGATTGATATTGGAGGATCGACACTACTTAGGGCTTCTGCAAAAAACTATGAACACATTACAACAATTTCTTCTCCAAATGATTATAAATTATTAAAAAATAATATTGAAAAAAATTATGGTGTAACAGATTTAGATTTTAGGAAAAAAATGGCGAAAAAAACTTTTGAATTAACATCTAAATATGATTTGGGTATACATAATTGGTTTATACAGGGTAATAACTCGCAGAATATAAAACTAAGGTATGGTGAAAACCCAGATCAAACTGCGCTTCTAAAAAAAAATAAAAACCAAAGTTTTGTAGATTATCAAATACAAGGCAAACAAATAAGCTATAACAATATATTAGATATTGACAGCGGACTCGATTTTTTAAATGAGTTTAGTGAACCAACCACTGTAATTATAAAACATAATAATGCTTGTGGTGTTGCATCATCCAATACAATTAAAGGCTCATTTGTGAAAGCTTTTAATTGTGATAAAAAAAGTGCTTTTGGGGGTGTTATTTTATTTAATAAAAAAATAGATAAAGATTTAGCAAAAATAATTATAAAAAATTTTTTTGAAGTTTTGGTTTCTCCTGGATATACAAATGAAGCAATTGATATTTTGCGTGAAAGAAAAAAACTAATTTTAATTAATTCGTCCAAAATTCCTAAAATTAAAAAAGAAATCTCCAGAACAGTTAGAATGGGTTCTTTATTACAAAAAGATAATAATTTTAAAATATCAAAAAAGAGTTTTAAGGTAGTGTCTAAAAATAATAAGTTATCACCAAAAGAATATGATGATATTATATTTGCTTTTAAAGTGGTTAAGCACATAAAGTCAAACGGAATAGTTTTAGTTAAAAATAAAAGAACAGTAGGAATTGGGGCAGGACAAATGAACAGATATGATGCAACAAAATTAGCTATAATGAAATACAAAGAAAATTTCTCTTTAAAAAATTTAGTATGTGCATCTGATGCTTTTTTTCCATTTATAGATAGTTTAAAATTATTAATTAGAAATAATTGCAGATGTATTGTACAGCCAAGTGGCTCGATAAATGACCATAAAATAATTGATTTTGTTAACAAAAACAAAATTAGACTAATTTTTTCATCAAAAAGAGTTTTCAAACATTAATGAAGTTAAAACTGCCAATATATTTATCTAAGCTAATATTTAAATATCCAAATATATTAAGTGGAAGAAAAAATGTACTAAAATATTATGAGAGAATTATTAAAACCAAAGAACTGATTAAAAAATTTAAAAATAAAAAGAAGATAATTTAGTCACAAAACTTAATATGAAAATTTATTTATCCAATAGTTTATATCAATTTCAATATTATTAATTTCATCAAAATTCTTGTATCTATTTACTGAACTAGAATAAATAGGTTTTATGACCTGATCATAACTTGGTGTATTTATTTTTTCTCTTTGCATAGCAGTGCTTTGAAAATCATTGATACTCTGCTCAAAATGCAAGTTTAAAAAATTTAAAAGTTTTCGTATTTCGTCATTAAAATTCATTACAACATTTTCGTATTTAATTTTATAGTAATTAATTTCATAGTAATAAAAATATTTAAATAATAATTCAAAACATTCATTATAAAAAAAAGATGTTGTTTGAATATTCTCAAAATTAACCATAGCATCATTCATTTTAAAAGCAGTCAAAACACAGCTTATTATACAATCTAACGGATGCCTAATTGCTAAAATTATTTTTGCATTAGGAAAAATTGTTTTTATAAAACCAAGTTCAATTAAATTAAGAGGATACTTATCAATTACTAATTGATCACAATTATAATCAAATGAATTGAAATAACTTTCTTGCATTTTAATTTTTTCTGCTTCACTAATATGAAGAATGTCATCAAGTTGGTGGTCTTCATAAAATTTGTGCCTAATGTCCAATAAGTAAGGTTTTTCCTCTAGTACCATTGTTTTAGAGTGTGATCTTAAGATTGTATCTAAAAGAGTCGTTCCAGATCTTGGAAAACCAACTAGAAAAACCAAGTTTGAATGATTAATACCAGAAGGTAAGTTGAGTAATTTTGGTTTATTTTTTTTATCAAAGAATGATTTATAAGATGAAATTGTTTTTAAAATTAAATCTTTATTAAAGTTTTTATTTTCTTTGAATTTAAAAATTGTATTATTTCTTCTTATAGCAAAATTATAGCTTTCACTATAGAGGCCCATTTTTTCATGCACTCTACTTAGTAAGTGAAAATAATCCGCTCTCTCAACTTCACTTTGTTTGTAAAGAAAGTTTTCTTTATTCTTTTTATTTGTAAGAATATTCAGTGACTGTTTATATTTTCCTGTTCTAAAATAAAATAAAGATTCGTAATAATAAAGTTTTACACTGTTTTTAAATATCTTCTTAGCACTATCTATTAAATGTTTAAAATCTTTTAAGCGGGATTGTTTCTCATATTGCTTCAAAAGAAAATCATAGTTATTCCAAAAATTAGGATTTAAACTTATTGAGTTTTTAAAAAAAGATTCAGACTCAGAAAATTTTCCTGCCTCTATAAGAGTGTAACCTTGTAAATAATAAAGTATAAAACTTTGATACTTATTAATAAATTTTGTAATATGTTTTTCTAATTCATTTATTTTTTTAATATTAAATAAATTGATTGCTAAAGTATTTATAATTTCTATATTTTCTTCAATGTCATTTAAAAAGTTATATAAAATTTTATTTGCCTTTGAATTTTTTCCCTCATATGAATAAATGTTTGAGAGATTTAAATATCCTTCATACCTTGACCTATCTATGCTTAGTAGTTTTTTAAATTTCTCTTTAGCTAATGAAAAATTATTTTCTTTAACATCAATTAATCCTAATTTTAATATTGCCTCGTAATTTTTAGAATCATTTTTTAAAACATTTAAGTAAAAATTTTTATCGCTGATACTGTTGTTTTTTAATTTTTTACACATAAAAATAACTATTTAAATTAAAAAAAGCATTTTAAAACAACATATTTTTATACAAGGTAAAAATTAACTTTTCAGGTTATTGTTTTTGCTTTATTTAATAATTATGCATCTTTTTTTTTCTACACCTATTTGGATCAGTGAAATAAATAACTGTGAAAATATAAATAAAGAATTATTAAGTTTTATTTATAAAGAAAAAGAAAAGCATCCGGACGGAACAAAAAAAAGCAATGTTAAAGGCTGGCATTCAAAAGAATTTGATCTTAAAGCTGAAGGTCTTAAAAACTTTATAGATGAAATTTCCAAAAGTATTGGAGGTGCTATAAATGATATGGGCTGGGATCTTGAAACTCAATTAGTAAAAATAACAAGTATGTGGGCAATTATTAATAAAAAAGACGCCTTTAATGAAAAACATCACCATGGAAACAGTGCATTAAGCGCTGCATATTACGTTAAGGCTGAAAAAAATGCAGGTAACATTGTTTTTTTTGATCCAAGACAGGCTAATGTATTTCATCACCCAACATCAAAAGAGGTTAACAGTATTAACGCTCAAGTACAGTCAGTAACACCAAAACCAGGAACTTTAGTTTTATTTCCAAGTTACCTTGAGCACAAGGTTAATCCCAATCTATCAAATTCAGAGAGAATTGTTATAAGTTTTAATGTTTCTTTAATTAGAAAAAAAGATCTTTTATAAATCCCTTTCGTAATTCTTGGCAACTTATTTTCTCTATAAATTTTTTATATCTAAACTTAGCAAAAATTTTCTAATTTTTTTTTAATATTTTTTCAATCTATTTTTTCAAAAAAAATATCCTTTGTTGTCTGTTTGTCTCTAAAATTCATCAGGTTAATTTTTGTTTTTTTAATATTATCTTCATCATAAATTTTGTTATAGCCTAAATCACTTAAAAAACTTATTATTTCTTGAACATTATTTTGTCTAGTTTCAACAATTATTTTTGGTTTATGATTTGAAATAATATTCTTAGCACCTAAGAGAACATTTAAATCTTCGCCCTCTGTATCAATTTTTATTGCGTTAATTTTTAGATTAGATTTAGAAATTTTTAAACTATCAAGTTTTATAGCTTTCGTATCTACTCCTTGGTTACTGA
>CETH01183066.1_pt1 | contig 13111 bp, 9 predicted proteins | sample 361461 | NCBI WGS metagenome assembly CETH01 (sample SAMEA2622695, study PRJEB7988) | marine metagenome | isolation source: saline water (ENVO:00002010), including
CCGCCAATCGAAATATAATCGCCCTTGTCCTCCACCCCCGACAGACCGTCAACATCATTAATATCGATTAACATGTCTGGACGAGCCATACGCATTGCCATTAGAGGCACAAGCGTCTGTCCCCCAGCAATAATCTTACGTTCCTGATCTCCAGCGTCGGCGAGAAGACGACAGACCTCTTCGACATCTACAGCCCGAACATAATCGAAAGCAGCGGCTTTCATAAAGTTCGTCCTTTTAATTGCGTTTTCCCGTTCTTGTCCGACGGATTGTTTTGAAGTCTCCAACTGGGAGAACTTATCTATATCCCCTCAGAGATGGTAGCAGAAAGCGAGGAAATCCTGCGCATATGCCTATGCGGAAATGCTCCATCGTGCGACGAAATCATCTACTTTGTCATTCAAATGCAAAATGACAAAGGGTGAGTGTAATTTCAATGGTTCAATACGCCGCAGTGAGGGATCAAATTATTAAATGCGATCGCAGGTTAAAAAGTTAGCACTATGTGCTCCTTATAATTTATAGATGTTTGATATATTCCCGTATCACCTACTCTGATGTCTCGGTCATGGTGTTTCTGAGAAGGATTAATTAGAGGCAGCCGCGTTTATCAGGCTCCAAATTTTGCGCGGTGTCACCGGCATTCTAATATCACGCACGCCATAAGGGCGTAACGCGTCCACAAAACCATTTACCAATACAGCTAACGCCGGGGTTGTACCCCCTTCGCCACCAGCCTTCACACCAAGCGGATTAGTTGGAGACGGAACTTCGTTAAGTGCTGTCCTGAATGATGGATACTCGTCCGCCCGCGGCATATGATAATCCATAAACGACCCGGCTAGGGGTTGTCCCGACATAGGATCCATGGCGCACAATTCGCCAAGGGCTTCGCCGGCTCCTTGGACGATTCCGCCATGGGTCTGCCCGTCCACGATCAGTGGATTAATAGCGCGGCCCACATCATCCACCGTTGTGTACCTCACTACTTGATATGCCCCGGATCCAGGGTCGATCTCGATTTCACAGATATGGCAGCCATTTGGAAAGACTGGCGTTTCCATCACGTTGTCCTCGATTACCGATAATCCACCTGCAAGATCATCCGGTAAATCCTCTCGGCCATATACCTTCCGAGCCAGTCCGTAGAGCGAAACCTCGCGATCGGTTCCAGCAATCGAGTATTTGCCATTATAAAATTCGATATCGGACTCGGCGGCCTCCAAAATTAGAGCCGCAAGCTTGCTACCCTTGGCGATCAGTTCTTCGGCCGCTTTCACTATGACCGTACCGGCCATACGCATCGATCTACCGCTGTGCGATCCGCCACCAACCTTGACCACATCGGTATCCCCCACGATCACGTTTACGGTCTCGACCGGCACACCAAGCCATTCCGCTGCAACCTGGGCGAAACTAGTTTCGTGTCCCTGTCCGCTAGGCTGAGTACCAATCACAAGATCTAAATACCCATCGTGGTGAACGTTAATTTCCGCCTGTTCGCGCGGGGTACCAATCGATGACTCGACATAATTCGCAAAACCTCTGCCCAATAACATGCCGCGGCTCTCAGCTTCTTTCTTTCGCTCTTCGAAGCCAGACCAATCCGCTAGGTCCATACACATTTCCATGCTCTTTGCGTACTCTCCGCTATCGTAGGTCATCCCTACAGCATTGAGATAGGGCATCTGGTCTGAAGACACGAGGTTAAGGCGTCGAAGTTCAATCGGGTCAATGCCCAACTCCGCCGCTGCTGTCTCTACGAGACGTTCGATCGCAAATGTTACTTCGGGCCGACCTGAACTCCGATAGGCGTTGGTTGGCGCGGTGTTGCTAAATACCGCTCGGGACCGCAGGTATGCGACCGGGATGTCGTACGATCCGGTGATTAGACCAGACCCCTTACTGAGAGGGGATAGCGATACCATGCGGGACCCAACATTGGACAAGTTATCAGCCCGCATACCGATAAATTTTCGGTTTTTATCAAGTGCCAGGGATACCCGAGTTACGAGGTCCCTCCCCTGATAGTCGCTGACAAAGGACTCGCTGCGCTGACAGGTCCATTTCACTGGTCTGCCGATTTTGCGTGAAGCCCATCCCACTAGTGGAAATTCGACGTAGAGGCGGTTACGAGTACCGAAGTTACCACCGACATCTTTTGATATCACTCGGACCTTCTCGGTCTCGACACCGAGAACTTCTGCGATTTCTCGTTTCTGACGGACCGATCCACCAGAACCCGCATAGATCGTAAATCGGCCAGTTTCTAAATCGTAATCACCAAGCGCCGCCCGCGGTTCCATCGGAACCCCGGTCACCCGGTCGATGAAAATGTCCATATCCACCACATGGTCCGCTATAGAAAAAGCTAAATCAGTACCCTTCTTGTCACCAAAAAATGTCTCGATACAGACATTATCTGGTACTTCTTCCCAGATTATTGGTGCGCCATTCTCCGCCGCTTCCACGGTATCGGTAACAGCAGGCAAGGGATTGTAATCAACTAGTACCGCCTCAGCCGCATCTTCCGCTTCTGCTAGCGTCTCCGCCACGACGATCGCTAGCGCCTCTCCGACATAGCGGGCTTTATCCGTTGGCAGTGGCAGGTGATTGCCGATGAAGACATTGGAGCCGCCAGGCCCGACAAGTTTCATATCATGTTTGGTGGACGGAAGCGGGCTATGAGGGATTGGCGCTAATTTATCCGCGCAGCAGTCTTCCCCGGTCAGAACTGTTAAAACACCCGGCATGGATAGGGCTGTAGATATGTCGATTCCTCCAAGTGACGCATGGGCATATGTCGACCTAACTACTGCCATATAGGTCTGTCCCTCTACGGACCAGTCATCGCTAAAGCGGCCTTGCCCAGTCAGAAGCCTTGCATCTTCACGTCGACGTACGGGCTGACCGATTTTCTGATATTCCATCTTTTTCCACGACGCCTGATATAAATACGGTTCATAATTTCGCCCGTCCATACGCTACCGTATGGACGGGGTCAAGTCTCCCATTACAGAGAAGGATCATATTCCAAATGCTCCGGCCATAGGTGAATGACTAACACCGTCAATAACCATCACAAGAGGTCTGCGATGACCCCTTTCAATCCTTGTTATGGGCAAAAAACTATATGCGCAACGCCAATTGTTCCACGTTTATACCGTGACCGGGAAGCGTTTTTTACGTCGGTAATAAACGGGCTTTCGACATTTTTCTCTTTCATATAATAGTCGGAAACTGGCTCTATTTTGCCGGGACATGAACTCCGACTGCCTACGTTTTCAGTTTTGGTTAAACTCGACGGCTATCAACGGATTTGTCGATTATTGTCAAATCAACCGAAAGAGATGGTGTTTTTTAATGGCAAAATGAACGCATTATCAGACGAGTCCGTGATGATCCTGAAATCTTCATGGCCAATTATCATCATCCGCTATTTAGTCCGTCAGTCGGCCAGCGGCGTGCATAGCGATGCGCCAACCGAAAACGACTGCAGGCCCAAGTGTTGTTCCAGGACCCGGATATGATCCGGACATCACTGATCCCATGTCATTGCCAGCAGCATATAGACCCGGAATAGGCTCATCCTTGTCATCAATCACTCGGCCGGCCGGATCAGTCGAAATGCCAACGCTACAAGCGAGCTCCGCAGGCCAAACTGCCATCGCCGCGAACGGCCCGACCTCTATTGGCCCGAGACAAGGATTGGGAGCGTGAGACGGGTCCCCGTTAAAACGGTTGAGTTCAAGATCTCCCTTGCCAAAATCTTCGTCGATACCGGTACGCGCAAATCCGTTATGACGAGCGACCGTATCCGAGAGCCCGTCGGGGTCGACGCCAATCTCGGCCGCGAGTTCTTCTAAATTATCGGCTAGCGTGAGGTAACCGTTTGCAACATATTTTGAGAAATCTCGGGTCTCCGGGTGTATAGCACCAAGCCCGTATTTGGTAATAAATGCCGCTTCGCAGATTAACCAACAAGGTATGGTATTGTCTGTCTCGTGTGACCTATAAATTGCTTCTACAAAATCGTGATAGGAAACGGCTTCGTTTACGAAGCGTCGCCCCAACGCATTCACAGATATAAGCCCCGGCTTTGCTCTGTCCATTGCGAGATGCGGATAAAGCCCTTGTTTTCCGTTCGCTCTGGTCGTAACAGAGACCGGCGACCAAAGACCGCCTCCATGGCCCGACGTATCGATGTAAGCGCCCAAGTTATCCGCAAGCGCCACCCCATCTCCGGTGTTGGTATCAGGCGCCAACGAATAAGGCGGGGTGGGTTTAGGCATAAACATTTGCCGATATTTCGGATTGTGAGCAAATCCGCCAGTAGCCAAAACGACGCCTTTTCGCGCCTTCACGCGTTTAGCTCCATCCGGGGTTTTTAAGACTGCACCGACTACCGCTCCGCCTTTCCGAATGAATTTGTCAATCGGACTTTCGAATAATATGGCCACATCGTTTTTTTTGAGACTGTACAGTAATCGTGCTACCAGCGCGTTACCCATTACCAGACGCGTTCCTCTGCAGAACCGCAGACGATCCCAGAAATATCTCATAATGATGGTCGCTGAGTGGGCAAATGCGCTGACCGATTTAAACCGCCGCAGTAGATTTATGATATCAAGCTTACCAACCATCATTCCACCCATGAGCAAGAACTCGGGAATTGGTGCACGAACTCGATCAAAATCCATGCCCAGCAACCGGCCATCAAAATTTTCTGGAATAATTGCACGACCCGCGATTCCGGCGCCTGTAATATTATTACGGTAATCGGGATGTACCCCGCAGGGTAGAAATGTCACGTCGGTATTGTCTTCCAGATAATCGATTACGCCCGGCCCGTCGCGCAGATAAACTCGTCGGTGTTCACTATACCGGTCATCACCGATGAGTTGATCTAGATACACAGCAGCCTCCTCTACCGAGTCCTCAAAACCTGCTTTCCGGTTCTGCGAATTACCCGGGATCCACAAGGTGCCGGCGGACGTCGCTCCAGTACCCCCGACTTGGTCCGCTTTCTCGCACACTATAGCGTCGAGTCCTTCAAGAGACGCTACTAGAGCCACAATCATACCGGCAGGACCGGCACCAGCAATCAGAAGATCGGTCTCAATATCCCAGTCCAGCGTACCCATTCAGTATTCCTAAACGTTCTTTGTAAGAAGAAGGTAATAGTAATCAGCGGAACAACTTTCGGCCCCAGTTGGAATACCCTCCGCAGGAATTGGTAGAAACCACTTTCGACAAAATCTATCTTAGATTGTTGCACTTTATTAGGCCAGCGGGTCGCGGTTTGGTAATTCGGACGTAGAGCAGAAGAATACAACTTTCTAACAAAGCGGTTCCCGGCAACCAACGTGATATGACACTCATCGCGGGCCCGAAATCCATTTAACAAATTGTCTCGTAAAAATTTTGTTGTTGGAGTGAATTGGTGGTTTTTTATGCAGTGGATGTGCCGGAATATATGGGTCTTCCTTGATCCGCGTAACGATTTATTTTTGGGTTTTTCGCGTGAACGCTTCCTTCGGAAGATCCAGGAATGAATACCTCTTGAGATCACTTTAGGGAACGATGCGAGTGTAGATAGAAAAATTACTGACCAGATAATAACCTATTAGCTGTTTGGCCTACTGAGAAATTATTACTCCCGGTGCCGTGTGAAAAGAGCTCGGCAACCGGCGTGTTAGGTGGGCTGGGAGGATGGTGTTTAGTTCCCCAACCCCGATCATCAACTGTTAGCGCGGCCTGTGCGAGATAATGTAACGTCGCGGTGGACATAAACATTTATCAAAAACCCAATTCCGATCATTAGGGTTAACATCGCCGTACCGCCATAAGAAATCATCGGGAGGGGTACCCCGACGACAGGTATAAGCCCCATCACCATTGCAATATTAATAAAGACATATAAAAAAAGTATGGCCGTCAGACCCATGGCAAGCATCCGCCCAAAATGATTACGAGATCGCAATGCAATGCCGAAACCATAGACCATGATTATTGTGTAAAGCCCAAGTAAGATTAACCCCCCAACCATCCCGAATTCCTCCGCCATCATGGTAAAGATGAAATCTGTCTGCTTTTCGGGTACGAAATTTAAGCGACTTTGTGACCCCTCCATGAAACCCTTTCCAAACAATCCACCCGATCCTAAGGCTATCTTGGACTGTAGAATATGGTATCCCGCTCCAAGCGGATCTCTCTCCGGATCAAGGAATGTAAGAATACGGTTCTGCTGGTATGTTCTTAGAGTACTCCAGACTATCGGTACAGTCGCACCCATCCCAGCTAAGACTATGGCAAATTTCCATAGACGCACCCCCGCAGCAAAAAAGAAAGTCCCCCCAATCATGGTGAGAAATAGAGCCGTACCGAGATCTGGTTGCTTCAACACTAACGCCGCCGGCAGAGCAACGAGTAATAACGGCACAAAAAGATAAGGGATGCGTCTTAAATTTTCAGTGGACACGCTATGAAAATAACGTGCTAAGGCCAACGCTAGTGCGACTTTCATCAATTCCGATGGTTGCAACTTTATAACCCCGAGGTTTACCCATCGCTGCGCGCCCATGCCGATAGATCCGGCCACTTCGACAGCGACTAGCAACGCTATAAGTGCAGCGTAAATTATATAGGAATAACGCCACCAAAACTGGATATCGACCAGCGCGATAGCGATTAGAATCACCAAGCCAACCACATATCGCGCGATCTGACGTGCAGCCCAAGGGTCCCAAGAGCCATTAGCCGCCGAATAAAGCATAGCGACCCCGATCGCTGCCGTAACACTAACAATTATGATCAACCCCCAGTTGATCTGGAGAAATTTGCGTCCAAGAGTTAACCTTCTAGAACCTGAAAACTCCCGCATTGTAATCAGATATCCTCGATCTTGGACTTGCGGATTTGTAAAAGCGGGCTTTTACGGCCAGACGGGTCATGCTTCTGCGTTGCCACCAGCAAATCACGACCAATAGGTGCAGCCACGTTTGAGCCTTCGCCCCCATGTTCGACAACTACGGAGACCGCATAGCGGGGCTTATCCGACGGCGCATATCCTACAAACAGAGCATGATCCCTCTCTCGCCAAGGGCGTTCGTGACTCTTGAGTATTCCTGTCTCACGTTCGGCCTTGCTTATCCGCCGGACCTGAGCAGTACCGGTCTTACCAGACATTTCCATACCTTCCATAGAGATCCGCGCCCGATACGCTGTTCCCCCTGGGTGATTTGTAACCTGGTTCATTCCCTCTCGCACAACGTCAAGAGAGCGGCTGGAAATTCCGAGAGACTTAAACTTTGGCTGTATTTGTTCGATTAGTGTTTCTGAGGGTCTCACTATTCGGGGAGTGATGGCGATGCCATTATTGGCCAGCCGCGCGGTCATCACGGCAAGCTGCATCGGCGTGGTCAGAACAAAGCCTTGACCAATACCGGAAATCAACGTTTCACCCTGTTGCCAGGGCGCGCCGATCAAGGCCTTCTTCCAAGCACGTGTCGGAATTATCCCGTTTTTCTCTGATGGAAGTTCCACGCCGGTTTTACTACCTAGCCCGAGTTTTTCGGCCATATCGGCAATCCGATCAATACCCAGGCGCTTCGCGATATCATAGAAATAGACGTCGCAAGAATTTCTGTGAGCACTAAACATATCTTGCCAACCGTGACCATGCGTCTTCCAGCAGTGGAACCTTGCCTTCCCAAGCTGGGTGAACCCGGTACACAAAACGCGGTGGTTAGGTCCGATTATCTTGGCTTCCAAGGCTGCTAGCGCGACAACCATCTTGAAGGTAGAACCCGGTGCATACAGGCCAGAGATGGTCTTATTAATTAGCGGCGTGTGTGGGTTATTGATAAGACGGTGCCACGACCTTGATGAGAGGCCGGTTACAAAATTGTTCGGGTCGAAACCGGGGACCGAAGCTAAAATAAGGATATCCCCATTATGGATATCCATTACAACGGCCGCAGCACTCTTTTCTTTCTTTAGCCTAGTGGCAGCTAGTTTTTGCAAGTCGCGGTCGATTGTCAGCCTCAAATCGTCTCCGGGTTGGCCCTCCTGACGCGACAGTTCCCGGATCACTCGGCCAACTGAGTTCACTTCCACTTGGCTACTACCAGCCTTACCACGAAGATCGAGATCAAATACCCGCTCAATCCCGTTTTTTCCAGTTTTGAACCCCGGGAGTTGGAGGAGAGGATCACCAGTGATCTCTTTCTGGGAAACCGCCGACACATAGCCAAGGACATGAGAGAAATCGTGGGCAAAGGGATATAGCCGACTCTGCCCAACCTCGATCGAGAGGCCAGGAAGGTCAGGTGCATTTACCTCTATACGAGAGACTTCTTCCCACTGAAGATTTTCACGGACAGTTACCGGAACAAAGTCTCGGCGGCGGCGCACCTCCCGGAGAATACGCTGCCGATCATGATCTCCTAATGAAATAATCTCCGATAACGCACTTAGTGTGGCCTCGACGTCCGGAACCTGTTCCGACACGAGGGATACTCGGTAATTTTCCTTGTTTATTGCTAACGGTCTTCCAAACCTATCGAGGATGCGACCCCGTGGTGGCGCCAACAACCGAAGATTAATACGGTTTTCCTCAGCAAGAGTGGAGTATTTATCAGCCTCAACCACCTGAAGTTGGTACATGCGGCCGCCAAGCATACTCAGCAACGCAAGCTTGCCAGCACCGAGAATAGCAACCCGCCGAGAAAATACCTTATATCGGCCTGTCTCTCTATACACCGGAGTCTACTGGCCTCAGCACGGCATGTTGGATCCGTGCAAGAAACCACGCCATGAAGGGGAAAGCCCCGATAGTTAGAAAAGCTTGGAAGAGAATTGCTAACGGGCTAACCAGCGTGAAATTAAGCACACACGCAATAATCCAGGAGAGAATGGCAGCGGCGAACGCTACTAAAGAGAAACACCACCATATAACACCGAATGCCTTTCCTTGAAAAAAAGTTCTTTGAGATACAATCGCCCAATTCGCAAGGAGTAGTATCAGAGCATAAAGGCCTATCGGAGATCCAACCAGGAAATCCTGCCAGAGGCCCACTGCAAATGCCGCAATGGATGGAAATAAATCTGGTCGGTATATCGCCCAGTAAAATACTGTCACTAGTCCAACATCGACTGCAATCTGCCCGTAGCCTTGGACGTTAAACGGCAACGCTGAAATCATGATCAAAAAAGCGCTGATCACAAACGGGAAAAACTGCCTAGTCGACCGATCGAAGCGCTGCAGAACAGTATTAATCATTTCATCCGCGATGTCCTAGTCGTCGATGGAGTAGGCTGGTCCGAAATGTTTCCGGGGAAGTCAGTAATGACGCGGACGTATTCAAGTAAATCAAAATTTGTAAATGGCGCCACCCTGATTACGCCATCTTCAATACTGAATATAATACCGACTGGTAAACCCGCTGGAAAAACCCCACCCTGCCCAGAGGTCACAATACGATCACCGAGATTTAAACGCGCGTTGGGCGTTATAAATCCAAGCTTCAGAGTCGAACTGTTATCACCAGACAGTATTGCGCGGACACGACCCTCCTGGCTCACAACGGGGATCCGAGAGTTTAGGTCAGTAATCATCAAGACACGCGCCGAGCGTCGACCAAACCCGGCAACCCGACCCACAAGTCCTTCTCCACTGATGACGGCGTCGCCGCGGTCAATTCCGCTAGCCGAACCTGCATTGATAAGTGCGGACCGGGCAAATACCCCACCGGAATCCGCGATAATTCGCGCTGTCGAGAAAGTCACACCCGTTTTTTCAGGTGCAAAATTCAACATTTTTCGGAAAGCTTGGTTCTCTGCATCCAATGCACGGGCTGCGCTCTGCCATTTAAGTAGCCGCGCGTTCTGTTCTCGGAGCCGCGAGTTTTGCTCATAGACACTAAAAAAATATTCAGCCCGGTCAATCCCAGCAGAAATCGTGGTTATTGGCCTTGAAAGGCCGTCCAAAACCGGCGCAATCATATCTATCACCCCCGACCGGACTCGCTCTACCGCGTAGTTTTCCGCCTTGCCAAGCAACACGATTGTAAATGCGGAAAAGATCAAAAGAAGTAGAGAAAAACGGTTCAGCAATGCCTTCAACGGCACTGTGAACTTAGCGACAGATTCAGCGCGATGTCTCACTCAAATCCCCAGAATACGATTCTTAACCAACTTTTCGGGCATCCGCCGAGGTTTACCCATTTTCCGATCATGATAATTATACTAACGCCGATCTTAATACATCGACGTAAGAACATTCTTCAACGTATTCATTTCCTCAAGGCAACGGCCTGTGCCCAGCGCAACGCAAGATAGCGGCTCTTCAGCCAGACTAACTGGAAGTCCAGTAGCATGGCGCAGTACTAGATCGATGTTTCCTAGCAACGCGCCGCCGCCCGTCATAACGATACCTTTGTCAACGATATCCGCTGCCAATTCCGGCGCGGTATGCTCCAATGCAACCTTTACCGCTTCAATAATTGCGCTTACCGGTTCTGCGAGACTCTCAGCTATTTGACGCTCGCTAATTACGAGTTCTTTAGGTACGCCGTTCATCAAATCACGCCCCTTGATTTCCATTACTCCACCATCTCCGTCTGGCGGAACGCAGGCTGAACCAATTTCCTTTTTTATACGCTCCGAGCTACTTTCGCCGACCAGAAGATTATGGTTCCGACGGATATAGGCGATGATAGCCTCGTCCATTTTATCTCCGCCAACACGTACGGATCTAGAATATACAATCCCACCAAGAGAAAGTACCGCGACCTCGGTTGTGCCGCCCCCAATATCTACAACCATCGAGCCGGTGGGTTCGGTCACGGGAAGACCGGCCCCGATCGCCGCAGCCATTGGCTCCTCAATGAGGAATACACGCCGTGCACCAGCACTTTCTGCCGATTCTTGGATAGCCCGACGTTCAACCGCTGTGGAACCGGAGGGAACACAGATTATCACTTGGGGCGCCGAAAATCCCCGGCGGTTATGTACCTTCCGTATAAAATGTTTGATCATCTCTTCGGCAATCTCAAAATCTGCGATCACACCATCTCTCAGGGGCCGTATAGCCTCAATGTTGCCGGGCGTCCTGCCAAGCATCATCTTTGCTTCGTCACCAACAGCAAGAACCTGCTTTCGCCCCTTGATTGAAGCAGTTGCTACGACCGATGGCTCGTTGAGGACAATCCCTCGGCCTTTTACGTAGACAAGCGTGTTGGCGGTACCAAGGTCGATCGCCATATCGGCAGACAGCATACCGAGTAATTTAGAGAACATGAAACCTCTCTTCTTTCATCGTTCAATTGTTCGATCCGGCGGCGGCCGGTTTATCCACGGCCCGGCCCATCCGGGTCATATTTCAGGCGCTCAAAGCCCTGGGTGCAGTTTTTTCCCGCTTAACTAGCATTTTGTTCAATGCATTTATGTATGCGCGGGCGGAAGCAACAAGTGTATCGGTATCGGCGCCTTGACCGTTCACCGTCTTCCCGCCTTCCTCCAGCCGGACCGTTACTTCAGCCTGCGCATCGGTACCCTCAGTAACCGCCTGCACTTGATAAAGCTGGAGACTCGCATTGTAACTGGTAAGTTCTTTGATAGCGTTAAACGTCGCATCGACAGGACCATCTCCAGTCGATTTAGTCTTCCGAGTTTCTTCATCGACCTCCATTGTCAACTCAGCCGTCTGCGGCCCCTCCGACCCACATATAACTTGTAATGACACAAAACGCATTCGGTCATTTCCACGGACGATCTCATCATCGACCAGTGCGACTATATCCTCATCAAAGATCTCGCGTTTTTTGTCTGCTAGAGCCTTAAATCGACGAAACGCATCTTGGAAAGCATTGTCACCAAGATCATAGCCTAGCTCGCTCAACTTTTCTTTGAAGGCAGCACGTCCAGATAATTTCCCTAATACAAGTTTTGATTCGTTTAACCCCACCGAATCCGGGGTCATAATTTCATAGGTATTGGCATTTTTCAGCATTCCGTCCTGATGAATGCCGGATTCATGGGCGAATGCATTCGCGCCAACGATGGCCTTGTTAGGCTGAACAGTGAACCCAGTTATTGTCGAAACAAGCCGGGAGGCCTTGGTAATCATCTCCGTTTTTACATTCGTCATGAAGGGCATAACGTCTTGGCGGGTCCTTAACGCCATCACAATTTCTTCCAACGCTGCATTCCCGGCACGTTCTCCAAGGCCGTTAATCGTACATTCCACCTGCCGTGCGCCGGCTTCCACCCCAGCCAACGAATTAGCAACTGCAAGTCCCAAGTCATTATGACAGTGGGTTGAGAAGATCGCCTTATCGCTATTTGGAACACGTTGTATTAACATCCGAATTAAACTGCCAAATTCCTCCGGAACCGAATAACCGACTGTGTCGGGCAGATTTATACATGTGGCGCCCGCGTTGATCGCCGCTTCGACGCATCGGCACAGAAAATCGTGATCCGACCGCGTGCCGTCCTCTGGCGACCAATCAACATCATCGGTATGATTACGAGCGTAGCTTACGCTATCCACCACGTGCTGATAGACTTCGTCGGGTTCCATCTGCAACTTGTATTTCATGTGCAGTGGACTCGTAGCGATGAAAGTATGAATGCGTGGCCTTGCAGCAGGCTTAAGAGCCTCCGCGGCACGCTCGATATCTGCACGACCCGATCGAGCAAGACCGCAGATGGTCGAATTCTTGACCAACTTCGCTATCTCATTGACAGCCTCAAAATCGCCATTTGAAGCAATGGGAAAGCCTGCTTCGATTACATCGACACCCATTTCTTCGAGTGCTTCGGCAATACGGAGTTTTTCATCGAGGTTCATGGATGCACCCGGCGATTGCTCTCCATCGCGTAAGGTGGTATCGAAAATTATAACTTGGTTGGAGTCAGTATCGCCGCTCATTGATGAGTTCCTCGTGTCTCCTAATTCCTGACTTAGGTTGTTGAAAGTTCTTCCCCTGAATTAAGCCGTATATTCACAGCTATATTCAGGGGTACCTAAGTCGGAGAGCCCCATCACCAATGGAAAATAGCGGCGTAAACGTCGTAGATCCACACACGTATTGTTGGCCACGGA
>CETH01026685.1_pt1 | contig 13109 bp, 12 predicted proteins | sample 361461 | NCBI WGS metagenome assembly CETH01 (sample SAMEA2622695, study PRJEB7988) | marine metagenome | isolation source: saline water (ENVO:00002010), including
TTGCACCCACACACGCTTTCCAGGCGTGCCCATTAAACCGCTCTGGCACCTCTCCCACTTTAAGATTATTTATAATACTTTAACTTTACACTGAGTAAAAAATTCGTGTAATAAAAAAACATATATAATACGTATAATTATTATATAAAAATAATTATTATATAATTTTTATTATGAATCAGATTAATATTAATAAACATAAAAAAAATGGAGTAAACATTGTGGATTTAAACAATGTTTATATAGATGATGATGTGAAAATAGGTGAAGGCACTATAATAGAACCAGGAGTTCATCTAAAGAATGGGTCACAAATTGGAAAAAATGTAATTATTCGACCTAATAGTCAAATATCTAATAGTAAAATCAATGATAATTGTGAGATCGATGGCGCTATAATTAGGGATTCAGAAATATCAAATAATGTATTTGCTGGTACTAATTCACTTATTAGAGATGGTTCATATATAAAAAAATATTGTAAAATAGGTAATCTAGTAGAAGTTAAGAATTCTATAATTGGTGAAAAATCAACTATTTCTCATTTTTCATATATTGGTGACTCTACGATTGGCGAAAATGTTAATATAGGTGCTAGTGCTGTTACTTGTAATTATGATGGAAAAAAAAAACATAGGACTGTTATAGAAGATGGAGCTTTTATTGGAGCAGGCAGTATGATAATTGCTCCTGTAACAATTGGAAAAAATGCTAAAACTGGAGCAGGATCAGTTATTCGAAAAGATGTTTTAAGTTATGATATTGTTGTTGGGATACCAGCAAAATCAATTAAATGATGCTTTTATAAAATTATGATATCAAAATTCGAAAAAATTAATGAAAAAGAGGAACCTCCTCATACGGGTATAAATTTTTATAGTTATACCATTAGTAATATAACTGGAAGTATGATTGTTTAACTCATTATTATCTCTACTAATTTTTTTAATTCCTTTAGTCGGGTTTTTTCTAATTTCATTGACGCTAAGTTCTTTGGGAACTAGGGTTATCGCCACTCCGTCATCTATAAAAAATTCCAATAAAAATAACGATGATGATATACATCTAGAAAGATTGTCTGCGGAATCTTCCGCAGTTGGTAGAGGACTGCAAACTTTATTTTTGGTTTTATTATCTAATTTTTTATTTAAAGAACTTATTAGTCTTGATAGTTTAAATTCAAGTCAAGTAGTCTTTATAAGTTTCTTTTCATCTCTATCTATAGGGGTACTTTTGCATATAATTGCATCGGCTATATGCAGTATGTGGATTAGTAATCTTAGATCTCTAACATTTCCTATAGGAACATTACTAAATTTCTTAAGTAGATTACCACTTATTTCAAAAGTCATTTCTTTTTTACTATCAAGAGGTCTAGGGAATGAAGCTGTTGACCAAGACGTTTATGCTAATCTTCAAGAAAGATTAGAACAACTAGAAGATGATGTAATACCTGCTGATGAAGAAGAACTAAAAATGATTAGAGGCATATTGCGTATGGATACTGTAAAAGTTAGAGAGATTATGGTTCCTAGAGTTGATATGATCACTGCTGATTCTAATCAAAATCTTATATCTATTATCGAACTTATGAATGTAGGGGGGCATAGCAAAATACCTATTTACAAAGATTCAATTGATTCAATAGTTGGAATTGTATATGCTAGAGATGCACTTGGGACAGAAAACAGGGATATTAATATAAATGAACTAGTTAGGCCTGCGCTAAGAGTTCCTGAGTCTCAGAGTTTGGAAAAATTACTTAGAGAATTACAAGAACACAGGACAAGTATAGCTATAGTTATTGACGAGTATGGTGGTGTATCAGGCTTAGTCACAGTAACGGACCTAATTGAAGAAATAGTTGGTGAATTGGTTGATGAATTTGATATTGAAGGCCCAGAAGTTCAAAAGATAAGCGATTCAGTTTTATTAGTTGACGCCGGTATATCAATTGACTACATTAATCAATATTTTACAACTCATATTTTAACAGATGGATTTGATACAGTTGGAGGCTTGATACTAAAACATATAGGGAAGATGCCGTCAATTGGACAAGTAATTAATATTGATAAACTCAGAATAACAGTTCAACATGTTATCGGTAGAAGAATTACTAGAGCTAGAATTGAACTTATAGACTAGTAGAATTTTTGCCACTATCTTATGAACCAAACATATAGCAATTTTTTTACATAAATCATCAATTAATCTATCAAATAATTTATCAAAAAAAAAAGCGCCATTTGGCGCTTTTTTAATCATTCAATTTGGCGAGATATTTATCTAACCACATCTCCTGCAACTGCTCCAGATGATCCAGAGCTAGCACCAACAACAAATGCGTTAGAAGCTGCGCCACCGCCAGTACCCATGGCTGTTACACCATGTACACCTGCTGGAGCGTTGTCTAATGCGAAATCTACTGTAAATGCACCGTTATCATCAGCATCTGTTGAACCAAGTACTTCACCACTGGTTATATTACCAAGGGTAACTGTAACTTTAGCTTTACTTGCGAAACCACCACCGTGAACGGATAATGTGCTTCCTGATAATGAAACGGATATACCTGCCATGTTAGTTGCACCAGATGCACCAGATGATCCCTTGGGTCCTGCTGGTCCTTCCGGTCCTGCTGGTCCTGCTGGTCCTGCCGGTCCTTGTGGTCCTGCTGGTCCAGGTTCTCCAGGGTTACCAGGTTCTCCAGGGTTACCAGGTGCTCCAGGGTTACCAGGGTTACCAGGCAATCCAGGCAATCCAGGTTCTCCTGCTGGTCCTGTTGCTCCTTCACATGCGAATGATGCCATTAAGGCTAGCATCGTGCCGATTATTATTAAGGCTTTTGCCTTTTTTTGGATCAGACCTTTCATGGGCCCCCATCCTCCAGTCATTATTAATTAATTAATACTTTATGTCGATAAAAAACTGTCGACTGTCAATATTATAATATTTGACAATAAACAATGTATTACGAACATACAATTATTATACTTTATTATTTTTCAACTTACACTGTCAATAGACTGTAGATACGCGATTAATCAATTTTTGTACTTTTTTACAATATATTCAATTTTGATATATTTATAACATATTAGCGGGAATATGGGTCAATATTGTTGTTTATATACGAATAAAATATATATTCTTTATTTACTTCATGATAACCTTAATGGTGTTTAAAAAGAGAAAAACAATTAAGATAAATTCCTTGATCAAGTGTCAATGGATACAAATGGGTGAATAAAGAATTGGAAAAAACTGAAAAATTATCCACAATAACTAGTAATCAGATTCATAAAACTGATACAGGTTCAGCAGAAGTACAAATTGCACTTCTAACCGATAGAATAAATTATCTGACAGATCACTTAAAAACTCACAAACATGATTTTAGTGGTCGAAGAGGTTTATTAAAACTTGTGGGCCAAAGAAGAAGTCTATTAAAGTATCTAAACGGTAAAAATGTAGATAAATATAGAGAGATCCTAGATAAACTAGGACTCAGAAAATAATTTACAAGTATTTATACTCAGTTACACCCTAAATCAAGAAGAACAAAAGAGAAGAGTAGATGATTAATAATTTTGAGATGGAGGTTGGTGGTAGGTCTCTAAGGTTTGAGCACGGAAAAGTTGCCAAACAGGCTGCAGGTGCAGTTACTTTACAGTACGGAGATACAATGATTTTAGCAACAGTCGCGGCTTCAAAAGAGCCAAAAGATTTGGATTTTTTACCCCTTACAGTAGAAGTTGCTGAAAAAGCATATGCAGCTGGAAAACTGCCAGGTGGTTTTTTCAAAAGAGAGGGTAGGCCTAGCTCGGAAGCAATTTTAGCAAGTAGGATGGTTGACAGACCTATCAGGCCTCTTTTTTCTAAAACCATACATAATGAGATACAGATAATAATCAGCGTTTTAAGCTCGGATGGAGAAAATCCTTATCCGGCAATAGGAATTATTGGGGCTTCTACGGCTCTTGCTATTTCTGATTTACCATTTCATGATCCAATAGGAGCATGTGTGATTGGTTTGATCGATGGGGAATTAGTGGTTAATCCTACATATAAAGAACTTGAGTCAAGTGACTTGGAGTTAATGGTTGCAGGAACCGGAGATTCAGTAATGATGGTGGAATCTGCGGCAAACTTTGTTTCTGAAAGTGTTCTTCTTGATGCATTGCAATTAGCTCAAGAAGTAAATGGGCAAATTGTTGAGCAAATTATAGAAATTCAAAATAAAGTTGGTGTAAAAAAATGGGTTGCACCTGAAGTTTCAGAAGATGATAAATCTGCTTTTGAAGCAACGCAAAAACATATTGGGGAAGATTTTTTGAATACACTAAAAGACCCAGGAGATAAAAAAGAAAGACTTGATAGAATTTCTGAACTTATGAATAAAACCATAGAAGCACTTGGAGAAGATCATGAACCTTCGAAAATAAAAAGTGCTCTGTACTCTCTTGAAACAGAGGCAGTGAGGAAAGCTATTCTAGAAGATGGACAAAGGCCAGATGGGCGAAAATTAGATGAAATAAGAACTTTAAATACAGAGATTGGGTACTTACCTAGAGTTCATGGCTCTTCAATTTTCACACGAGGAGAAACTCAAATTATGGGAGTCTTAACTTTAGCTTCCGCTGGTGAACACCAAAGACTTGATAATTTTACTCCAGAAGATGAAAAGTACTTTATTCATCACTATAATTTCCCTCCTTATTCTGTAGGAGAGGCTGGTAGATTTGGATTTACTGGTAGAAGAGAAGTTGGTCATGGTGCACTTGCTGAAAAAGCACTTAAGCCTGTAGTACCATCTCAAGAGGATTTTCCATATACAATAAGACTGGTATCAGAAGCTCTTGAGTCTAATGGTTCTACTTCAATGGCCAGTGTTTGTGCTGGTTCCTTAGCTATGATGGATGGTGGAGTCCCTATAAAAGCACCAGTTGCTGGTATTGCAATGGGATTGATTACTGATGAATCAGGGAATCACGCTATATTAACAGATATACAGGGTGCAGAAGACCATTCAGGTGATATGGACTTTAAGGTGGCTGGAACTCGTGATGGTGTTACCGCATTACAGATGGATATAAAGGTAAAGGGTATTACATTTGAAATTATGAATAAGGCCCTTGAACAGGCTAAAATAGCTAGGTTGGCAATTTTGGATAACATGGAGGCTACTATTTCGTCACATAGGGATGATATTAGTGAGTTCGCTCCTAGAATGATCAATGTTACTGTTCCTAAGGATAAAATAGGTGCAGTTATTGGTTCTGGTGGGTCGACTATAAGAAGTATCGTTGATGATTTTGGAGTTACTGTTGATGTTGATGATGATGGGGTTGTTACTATCGGATCTTCAGATAAAGATGCTGCAGAAAATGCGAGAAAATTCATTGAAAATCTTGTAAAGGAAGTCGAAGTAGGAGAAATTTATAAAGGTAAAGTAGTGAGAATTATGTCATTTGGAGCATTTGTACAAATTCTTCCTGGGAAAGATGGTATGGTTCATATCAGTGAGTTATCAAAAGAAAGAGTTCCTGATGTAGAATCTGTTGTTAATATTGGAGACGAAGTAGAGGTCAAGGTAATCAAAGTTGATAATCAAGGTAGAATAGATTTGTCTATGAAGGCACTTCTTCCTGGAGCAGATAATTCTGATCAACAAGAAGAACGTTCTGGTGATAAGGAAAACTCTAGAAATAGAAGAAATAACTCACAAAGAAGAAGAGTCTCAGGCGGCTTTGATAGAAATAAAAAGCCAAGGAAACCTTCTAGATAGTAATATGACATCTATAAAAGAAATCAGTATAGTCATCAATGGTATATTTGGTAGGATGGGATCAACTGTATTTTCTGCTGCAAGCAATGAGAAGGATATAGTAACTGTAGCAGGAGTAGATCCAGTTGTGGAGAAAATAAATAATAGATTTTCTGTTCCTGTCCATGTCAACATAGAGCAAATGTCAAAAGTTTCAAAGCCAGATGTGATGGTTGACTTTACAAATGGAAAAGTTGCGGCTAAATCTATTTCCGAGGCATTATCTAAAGGTATACATGTTGTGTCAGGCTCAACTGGTCTATCAGATAAAGAATATTCTGCTTTAGAAAAAATTTCTATAAATAATAATGTTGGTTTTATTTCAGCTCCAAATTTTGCAATTGGAGCTATTTTACTAATGCATCTATCTGGAATTGCTTCTGAATATTTTGACTATGCAGACTTAATAGAAAGTCATCATGAGATGAAAATAGATAGTCCTTCAGGTACAGCAATTTCCATTTTAGAATCTATGACGAAAGATAAAACTGGACATTTCAAGAGCAATATAGCCGAAATAGAAGATGAAATTAAAAATACTAGAGGTGGTAACTATAAAAATATAAATGTTCATAGTGCTAGAATGCCTGGAAGAGTAGCAAGGCACGAAGTTGTATTTGGCGCATTGGGTCAAACATTAACTTTGATTCATGATTCAATTAATCGTGAAAGTTTTATGCCTGGTGTAATGTTATGTGTTAGAAAAGTAAAAGATTTTAGTGGGCAAGGTGTTATATTTGGATTAGATAAGGTTTTGGGATTAGGTAAAAATGAAAATTAATGATCTTAAAATTGCTATTGTAGGTGCAACAGGAGTTGTTGGTTCTACAGCAATTCAAATACTTGAGGAAAGACTTCATCCTATAGAAAATATATTCCCATTAGCATCAAAAAGATCAAATGGTAAAAAGATAAAGTATCTTGGAGATAATTTAACTGTCAAAGAAATAAATAAAGATTCATTTAATGGTCTGGATATAGCTATTTTTGCTGCAGGAGGAACTGTTAGCGAGCAATTTGTTGATATAGCAATAAAAAAAGGTGTTTTTGTTATTGATAAGGGTTCTGTTTTTAGGCGAGATCCAACTATTCCATTAATTGTTCCAGAAGTAAATGCAGATGATATTCATTGGCATCCTGGTGTGGTGTCTACTCCAAACTGCACTACAACACCATTGGTTATGGTTATAGATGCTATTAGAAATTTGACAAAAATTACAGCTGCTAAAGTATCAACATACCAAGCGGTTACAGGAACAGGGCTATTGGCTAAAGATGAGTTGATTGAGCAGTCAAAAGAGTTATTAAAAAATAAAGAAGTTAAATCTGAAGTTTATCCCCACCAAATTGCATTTAATGTTTTACCCCATATAGATGAATTCTTAGATAATGGATATACTGGCGAAGAAGATAAAATGCTTTTTGAAACTAGAAAAATTTTACATGATAAAAATATCAATGTATCTGCAACATGTGTTAGAGTCCCAGTAATAACATCTCATAGTGAGTCTGTATTATTAAAACTAGAAAATGAAATTACAGTTGAAGAGATTCGAACTGTAATTTCAAATTATCCTGGCATGAAATTATTTGATGATATCAAAAATAATATATACCCTATGCCTATTTTTTCTGCTGGCAATGATGATGTCTTAGTAGGAAGAGTAAGAAAAGATATTTTTGATGAGAACACAATTTCTTTATATCTTTCTTGTGATAACCTAAGGAAAGGTGCAGCTCTTAACGGTATCCAAATAATGGATTATGCGCATACAAATAATTTACTAAAACCAAAATCAGAAAGATCGTAAAAGGATGAAAAATGAGTAAATTCGGTAGACTGCTAACCGCAATGGTTACTCCATTTCATGAAAATGGAGATGTTGATTATAAAGGAGCAAGATTACTGGCAAAAAAAATTGTTGCTTCAGGTTCTGAAGGACTAGTTATTGGTGGGACAACCGGTGAAGCTCCTTCAATGACGGATGATGAAAAAATAAAACTTTTTCAGGAAATTAAAGATGAGATTGAAGATTCCGCAGATCTTATAGCTGGAACCACAGACAACAATACTATGGCTTCTATTAAGCTATCAAAAAAAGCTGAATCTGTTGGTGTTGATGGAATTTTACTCACAGTTCCTGCTTATAACAAGCCAACTATGGGTGGCTTGTTATCACATTTTGAAGCTATTACGGATCATATATCAATTCCTGGAATTCTATACAATGTGCCCTCTAGAACTTCATTAAATATGGACGTTGAAACAACTTTAACATTATCTAATTTTGAAAATATTGTTGGTACAAAAGAAGCTTCGAGTGACCTAGATCAAATTTCAAATATAATAAAAGACTCACCAGAAGACTTTTGCGTTTGGAGTGGAAATGATAATGAAACCTTCCCAATAATGTCTGTGGGTGGATATGGAGTAGTAAGCGTGGCTGGAAATATAATAAGTACACAAATTAAAAATATGATTTCTAATATAGTAGGTGGTAACCATCAAAAAGCAGCTAATCAACATTTAGATATGTTGCCATTATTTAATGCATTGTTCATTATAACTAATCCTATACCAGTAAGATATGCAATAAATCGATCTGGACTAAGTATAGGTAATGGCAGGCTTCCCATGATTCCAAACAAAGAGGAACTAAAAAGTTTTTCAGAAATTTTTGATCCTATTATGGATAAATACTCCATAGATTTGTAAAAAATACTTTGAAAGATAATTTGAAAAAAGTAGTTGTCATAGGCGGAGGTAGTGGCTCATCTGTCGCTCTTAAGGGTCTAAAGAAATATGAAATTGATATTACGGCTATTGTTACAATGTTTGATAGTGGAGGTAGCACAGGGATCCTTAGAGATGAATTTGGCTATCCGTCCTTCGGTGACTTACGCCAATGTTTACTAGCTTTGGCTAGTGATAAAAATGATAAAATTTCCGCACTTAAAAAGGTTCTTGATTTCAGATTTGATTCTGACTCTTCTCTAAGAGGTCACAGCGTAGGAAATTTGATAATGGCTGCATTGACTACAGAAAATGGTAATATTCAGGCTGCCATAGATAAAATATCAGATATTTTACTTGTAGAAGGTCAAGTTATTCCAGTAACACTTGACGATGCTAATCTATGTGCAAAATTGTTGAACGGCGAAGTTATTTATTCAGAATCCTCTATTGATCTTCGTGATAGTAACTTACCAGGTATAGATGAATTATTTCTTGATAAAAATGTTTCTGCTAATCCTTCGGCAATTCAAAGCATAAAGAATGCAGATGTAATACTATTAGGCCCCGGAGATCTATATACAAGTATTATCCCAAATCTTCTGCTTGATGAAATAAATGTAGCTATAAAAAACTCTTCTGCACCAATAATTTTTGCGTGTAATTTAATGACCAAGTACGGAGAAACCTATGAATATTCAGCATCAAAATTTTCATCGGAAATAGTAAGATATCTTAATGGAAGAATGATTGACTACTTTTTAGTTAATTCTATGGAATTTCCATCTCTTATACTTGATAGTTATGATTTAGAAAAAGCTAAGCCTGTGCTTTTTGATGAGGAAAAAATAATTAAATATTGTAATAATATTATATATGATAATTTTGCTTTTATAGAAGGAAAAAAAGTTAGACATGATTCCGGAAAATTATCTGAATTTGTGATTTCTAAGTTATAAACTCTTTGATATGGAGAGTCTCTTTTCTACCAGGGCCAGTTGAGATAATTTTTGCTTCTACTTCGATTATCTCTTCAATCATTTTAATATATTTTTGAGCTTTAGCATTTAGTTTAGAAAATTCACTAATAGACTTCGTTGATTCAGTCCAACCGTCGATTGTTGTATATATAGGTTTAACTTTTTTTAATTCTTCGAGATTACTAGGGTACTCTTTAGTTCTTTCGCCATCTATCTCATATTCAGTACAAATATTAATTTTTTCCCAATCGTCAAGTGTGTCTAAGCGTGTTAATATTAGCGCATCAAAGCCATTGATTTTTGCACTATACTTAGCAGCTACTCCATCAAACCATCCTATTCTTCTAGCTCTTCCAGTTGTTACTCCAAACTCGCCTGCTTTATTCCTTATGTCGTCTCCTTGTTTGCCAAATATTTCTGTAGGGAAAGGACCTTCTCCAACTCTAGTACAGTAGGCTTTGTATATGCCTGCTATACCCTTATAATTTTTAGGAATAAGCCCTAAACCTGATATAGTTCCTCCAATTGTTGAATTTGAACTAGTCACGTAAGGGTAAGTTCCGTGATCTAGGTCTAGTAACGACCCTTGTGCTCCCTCAACTATAATGTTTTTATCATCTCTAATTGAATTATTTATTATTTTTTCTATTGGATTTATATATTCTTCTAGTTTATTTTTCCATAGGTAAATATTTTCCAAAATATCGTCGAAATTTAATGGGTCGCTATTATATATTTTAGTGATAATTTGGTTTTTATTTTTAAGTATAGATTTAATTTTTTCTGATAATGTTTCAATATTTTTTAGTTCACCTATCCTTATACCTTGCCTCGAAACTTTATCTACATATGTAGGGCCTATCCCTCTACCTGTAGTTCCTATAGAATTTTTTCCTCGACTTTTTTCTTCTAAGTTATCTAAAAGAATATGATAAGGCATGATAATATGGGCTTTTTCGCTAACTATCAAACGGCTAGGATTTAAATTGTTTTCTTCTATTTCTTTTATAAGTACGTTTGGGTCAATAACCACACCGTTTCCGATTATATTAATGGTGTGCGGCCAAGCAATTCCTGATGGAACAAGGTGTAATTTATAAGTACCATGCTGGTTTATAACTGTGTGCCCCGCGTTATTTCCGCCAGAATATCTTGCAACAACGTCTGCTTTTTCACATAAAAAGTCTATGATTTTACCTTTTCCTTCGTCTCCCCATTGTCCACCAATTACAGCAAAAGCTGGCATTATTATCTCCTAAATATTAAATTTATTAGTTCGCCATGTTCATTTTAGCCTATTATTTTTCCTTATCTAATAATTTTTATGTGTTTTAAAGACAATATTAGTTTAATTTTTTTTTATTTTGACATTTAATTATTACTATCTAAATTATATGTATTATCTATTGACTACTACAATCAATGAGATATAGAATAGATTTTGCGTCTTAAAATTTAACTAAGACGAGTCCCATTAATTATTATTATTAATGAGATGTGTACTTTTAAAACTGAATAGTAGATTTTGCATTCTCCGAGACCAAGTAAATGATTCCTTAATGTGAGTCAAGATACTAAGGGCACATGGGGGATGCCTTGGTGCCAGAAGCCGAAGAAAGGCGTAGTAAGACTGCGATAAGCCCCGAATAGCTGCCTAACAAGCTTAGTCGGGGATACCTGAATGGGGAAACCCATCTACTTCGGTAGATGCTGTTTAATTACAGCGGTAAGCAGGGGAACTGAAACATCTAAGTACCCTGAGGAAAGGAAATCAACCGAGACTCTCTTAGTAGCGGCGAGCGAAAAGGGAATAGCCTAAACCATATAATCCTAACGGACTGGAGTCTTATGATTATGTGGTGTTGTAGGGCTAATCATTAAAAATCTCCAGATTTTTAAAAAAGTTACAAAACGTACATTTAGTCGAACAGTTTGGAAAAGCTGGTCGTAGAAGGTGAAAGCCCTGTAGACGAAAAGTGTGCGACTTTTGATTAGTTCCTGAGTACGACGGGACACGTGAAATCTTGTTGGAATCTGGGGGGACCATCCTCCAAGGCTAAGTACTTCTGGCGACCGATAGTGAACTAGTACCGTGAGGGAAAGGTGAAAAGAACCCCGTGAGGGGAGTGAAATAGAACTGAAACCATGTGCCTACAAACCGTAGAAGCTGTATTTATACAGTGACTGCGTGCCTATTGAAGAATGAGCCAACGAGTTACGTTATGTGGCAGGTTAAGGCGTTTAAGCGCTGGAGCCGCAGCGAAAGCGAGTCTGAATAGGGCTATTTCGTCGCATGGCGTAGACCCGAAACCGTGTGAGCTACCCTTGGCCAGGTTGAAGCGGAAGTAAAATTTCGTGAAGGACCGAACCCATGTAAGTTACAAATTGCTGGGATGAGCTGAGGGTAGGGGTAAAATGCCAATCGAACACGGAGATAGCTGGTTCTCCCCGAAATGTATTTAGGTACAGCGTCAAGTTTACTTTGCGGAGGTAGATCACTGGATGGGCTAGGGGGCGTGAGCTTACCAAACCCAACCAAAATCCGAATACCGTAAAGCGTAGCTTGGCAGTGAGACAGTGAAGGATAAGCTCCATTGTCGAAAGGGAAACAGCCCAGATCGCAAGCTAAGGTCCCGAAGTGTGTGCTAAGTGTGAAACGAAGTGGGAACGCCCAGACAGCCAGGAGGTTGGCTTAGAAGCAGCCATCCTTTAAAGAGTTCGTAACAGATCACTGGTCAAGGGTTTCTGCACGGAAAATAAACGGGGCTAAGCACACCACCGAAGCTGCGAATTTATTCAATTTATTGAATAAGTGGTAGGGGAGCGTTCTTAGTGCACTGAAGCTGAGTTGTAAGGCTTGGTGGAGCGCTAAGAAGTGAGTATGTTGGCATAAGTAGCGACAATGTCGGTGAGAATCCGACACGCCGAAAGTCTAAGGTTTCCTACGCTACGCTGATCGACGTAGGGTTAGGCGGGCCTAAGGTGTAGCCGAATGGCGAAGCCGATGGATAGCAGGTCAAAATTCCTGCCCCACCATAGATTTGCTTGAACTTGCGAGGGGACGCAGAAAGATAGACAATGCATGCCTATTGGACATGGTGTGCTTATACCTGTAGATGAGTGCTGAAGGTTAAAATATTCAGTATGTTTAATTGAGGGGTGTAAAAACCATAAGGTTTCCTTATGGAATATTGTTGACTCTATACTGCCTAGAAAAGCCTCGCAAGCTAGAATTTATGGTGTCCGTACCGCAAACCGACACTGGTAGACAGGGATAAATGTCCCTAGGCGTTCGAGACAACCATCGTTAAGGAACTCGGCAAATTAACCCCGTAACTTCGGGAGAAGGGGAGCCTTTTTTGTATAGAGATTTACTCTTGAAAGCATAGAAGGCCGCAGAGAATAGGTTCGAGCGACTGTTTATCAAAAACATAGGTCCGTGCTAAACCGAAAGGTGATGTATACGGGCTGACGCCTGCCCAGTGCCGGTAGGTTAAAGAAGGAGGTGAGAGCTTCCGACTGAAGCCCCGGTGAACGGCGGCCGTAACTATAACGGTCCTAAGGT
>CETH01033473.1_pt1 | contig 13107 bp, 9 predicted proteins | sample 361461 | NCBI WGS metagenome assembly CETH01 (sample SAMEA2622695, study PRJEB7988) | marine metagenome | isolation source: saline water (ENVO:00002010), including
ATTGTGGCCAGTTATTTCCTGATGAATATATGCCTGGAGCAAATTCAGTGCTTCCTGACCTGCCGTATCTTTTGGACAGAAAAGAAAAGATCGTCGGATGTATCACTACTCATGCCCACGAGGATCACATCGGAGCCCTTCCTTACCTACTTGAACATCTAGAACTACCGATCTACGGCTCGGCATTTACTCTTGGAATGGTTAGAAATCGGTTAGAAGAGCGCCAACTTCTGAATCGTTGTGAGTTAATAGAAGTAAGTGACGGTGAAAAGATCTCTATTGGGGATTTTCCCTGTGAGTTTTTACCTGTAACTCATTCTGTTCCTGCAGGTTTAATATCTGCAATAGGAACTCCTCAGGGCTTAATCGTTCACTCCAGTGACTTTAAGTTGGACTTGGATCCAGTTGATGGGCGGCTAACTGATTTAAATCGAATTGCTGAGCTTTCGAGAGACCCAGGTATCCGCCTCTTGCTTTGTGATTCAACGAATTCAGATATGCCAGGAAGCACTGTTTCCGAGTCTGATGTCGCTATTTCTTTGGATATGGCATTTAAATCCAATGACGATAACCGAGTTATTGCAGCATGCTTTGCAAGTCACATCCATCGAGTCGAGCAAATTGCGATGATAGCAATTAACGCTGGGAGAAAAATTTCCACATTAGGGCTATCGATGAAAAAAAATCTTTCTTTAGCCCGTCAGCTTGGGATCCTAGAAATTAAAGAAGAACACCTCGTAGATATTGAAGATATTCGCAACTACCCTCCTCACGAAATATGTATTATCAGCACTGGAACACAGGCTGAGCCTCGCTCGGCTTTAGCTATGGCCGCAACTGGGCAAAGCCGATGGATCTCCATAGGTGAACAAGACTCAGTTATCCTGTCGTCGAGGACTATTCCTGGGAATGAAGAGCGTGTAGGAAAAATGATAAATGACCTTATGAAGCGTGGCGCTGATGTTTTGCATTCAGACCATCTAGGACTTCACACTTCAGGACATGGAAAACAGGAAGAGCTTCGATCACTTCATGAGGCTTCCAACCCTGAGTGGTTCGTTCCAGTTCACGGAGAGTATAGGCATCTGGTTGCCCATAAAGACTTGGCTATTGAGATAGGGATGTCTCCCGAAAGAATTCTTCTTGCTACAGATGGCGACCAGATTGAGCTTAGTGATGATGGAATGGAGATTATAGAAAAAGTCACTTCAGGGGGTTACCCATTTGTTCAAGGGAGAGTTCTTGAATACGAACACCAAATATTCTCTGATAGAAGAATTCTTGGGAAAGAAGGATTCGTAATTGCAACAGTGCAGATTTCCAAAAAAGAGAACGAAATTCTCGGAGACCCGGAGGTTGTCAGTAAAGGCTGGGTAAGTGCTCACACTGCTGAGAGGCTTGAAAAAGAGATCGCAATTGCGGTCAAAAAAGGAGTTCAAAAAATGCTTCTTAGTGGGGATGCAACAGATCAAGATTTAGAGCAGCGAGTTAGAAGAATCACTGGGAGTCTCGTAAATGAATTAACAGGTCGTAGACCTATGATTGTGCCTATCGTGCAAAAAGTATGACCAAAACTTTTGACATTAACCATCGGTTAGGTTGCTGATGGGGCACCCCGAAATGTCCTATAGTTAGTGTTAACGTTTAATTATCAACAAACCTGAAAGAATTCTCAGCACAAGAATCAGAAGTTGGCAGAGAGTTAAAAGAAATGAAAAAAACCCCATCTAAGAATTCGAAACCATCAAAGAAAGCTTCGGCGCCGCCGTTATTAAAGGGATTAGGTAAATCGGCGGGGAAAGCCTTTTCTGGTCATAAATCAGACATGTTGGGCCTCGCATTTTTGGTTATCGGCCTCTTGTCCACTCTTGGTTTGTATTTTGACCTTGCTGGGGTAGTAGGAAAGATATTAGGTCCTTGGGTTTTCTTGTCCTGCTTTGGGTCGGTAGGTTACGCTGCACCAGTTTCGCTAATAATCGCTGGCTTAGCTCTCTCATTCCACTCGCCTAAAAATGAGACCGAAGTAGAAGATGATTCAGCTTTGCCCGCGAGAATATTGATCGGTGGACTCTTTATTTTCGCTTCGATATGTGGGCTAGCTCATTTCTACGACAATGCAGCAAATTATGATCTATCAGATTTTGGTGAATTAAAGAAGAGAGGTGGAGTACTCGGATATTTGACCGGGACTCCGCTTCGTGCTGCTTTTGAGCAACTAGGTGCCTCTCTGGTCCTTGTTGCAGTAGGCCTATTCGGCGTCATCGTGGCCACAGGCGTTACATTTCGTGAAGCAGGTGGGAAAGTATGGCGCTTTGCTAAGGCGGTTGGAAGGATTACTTCGAAGTCAATTCGTCTTGTACTGGGAGAAAGTAAAGATGAAATCGGCAGTTTTCGTGATGACCTTAGCCAACCAAAAATTCAAATAGATGGCGAATCTCGCAATGTTGGAGTTCCGGTTCAGGATGAGATACCTGAGCCACCCGAAGAAAATGAAACTGATTCTCATCACGAAGATAGAAAAGAAGACGATTCCTCAGATGATGGTGTCGCAACAGAAACAGAGAAGGTCAGAAAAGGGTTCAAGAAAGCAGGTCCACTTGAGACAGGGGAACAGCTTGAGATTGAACTTGGGCCGGGGGCGAAAGGTTCACCTTGGAAATTGCCTTCGGTAAAAGTCCTTGACCGTTCGACTACCAGAGATGTCAACGAAGCCCTTGTTGAAGAGAGAGGACGCGTTCTCGAGCGAGCATTAGCAACACATGGGGTGGAGACCAGACTGGTAGGGATGGTTGTAGGCCCTACTGTCACAAGATATGAATTAGAGCTAGCACCTGGGGTTAAAGTTTCAAAAGTTACTGCACTAAACAAAGACATTGCATATGCTATGGCTTCCCCTGACGTCAGAATTTTAGCTCCTATTCCGGGCCGACAAGCTATCGGTGTCGAGGTTCCAAACAATGAGAGACAAGTCGTCGCCCTAGGAGATATCCTGAGTGCCCCAGAAGCAAGAAAAGCAACTCACCCACTAGAGGTAGCAGTTGGACGGGACATTAACGGTCAGTCAATGTTAATGAACTTATCGGAGATGCCTCATATTCTTCTCGCTGGAGCAACAGGTGCAGGCAAAAGCTCATGTATAAATAGCATCGTGACCTCGGTATTAATGCGTTCAACTCCAGAGACGGTTCGAATGATTCTTATCGATCCGAAAATGGTCGAAATGACTCAATACGAGAAAGTCCCTCACCTTCTTACTCAGCCAGTCATCGATCCGAAAAAAGCCGCTAATGCTTTGCAGTGGGCTTGCAGGGAGATGGATAGGAGATACGAATTACTCTCAGAAGTCCGTTTCCGTGATATCGGAGGCTATAACGCTGCTTATGATAAAGGAACTATCGAAGCTCCTCCTAGCGCTGTCAACCCTGACGGGACGCCCAAAACCTACGAGCGTCTTCCGTTTATCCTTGTTGTTGTCGATGAGCTCTCAGACCTTATGATGGTGGCTCCAAGAGATGTTGAAGATTCTATATGTCGGATAGCTCAAAAGGCCCGAGCGGTTGGAATTCACCTTGTTATTGCAACACAACGGCCTTCAACGAATGTGATTACGGGAGTGATTAAAGCCAACATTCCTGCTCGGATTGCATTCGCCGTCTCAAGTTTAACCGACAGTAGAGTGATCCTAGATCAAGGTGGAGCTGAACGACTTGTTGGTCAAGGAGATATGTTGCTACTTGACCCTAAATCATCCTCACCTCAAAGAATTCAAGGAGCTTGGGTAAGCGAAGGTGAAGTTCGTCGCGTTGTGGAGGGTTGGCGCAAGCAGGTTGCACGGCTAAAGCAAGACCCGATTGATCCGGAAGGAGACGAAGAAACTTCGATTACCGATGAGCAAATTACGGCTACTAGTAGCGGGATTCCAGGCGGTGGAACTGGGGACACAGAAGACGATGAGCTTTTGTTGAAGGCAATAGATCTAGTTGTAGATTCGCAGCTAGGCTCAACTTCAATGCTTCAGCGAAAATTACGCGTTGGATTTGCGCGTGCTGGGCGGATAATGGACATGCTGGAGGAGAGAGGGATTGTTGGCCCCAGTGAAGGTTCAAAGCCGCGAGAAGTCCTTGTTACCCAGGAACAGCTTGCCGAAAGCGCCGATGCATAACCTGAAAAGGTAGTTTATAAAGTATGATTCTGTCTCTAGCGCTTGTTCTTGTCGGCATTGCTGTTTTGGTGTACTGCGCTAACGTACTCGTCGAGTCCTCCAGTGATCTAGCACTTTACTGGGGCGTTTCGCTAGCAGTTGTTGGGGCTATTGTCGTTGGTTTCGGGACGAGTCTTCCTGAGCTAGCAGTTTCTCTTGCTTCTGCTGTCCGAGATGATATCGATTTGGCTACAGGTAATGTAATCGGTTCTATGGTTGCGAATCTTTCTCTGGTTCTCGGAGGGGCTGTTCTAATAAGTCGATCCCCAATTTCGACTGGTAGTCGTAATCTATACCTTCCTCTTTCACTGCTATCTACTGTTGGATTCATCTACTTCATTCGCGGTGGGTTAAGTCGATGGGAAGGCGGGATTATGATTCTCCTTCTTCTGCTTTCACTTTCACTAATGTACAAACGGGGGGAGGACGACGAAGTTGGAATTCTTGCATCAGTTAAAGAGGACGATGATCCGACGACAGAAAAATATAATTTGTCGAAAGAGATGTTTAAGCTTATTACTTCATTGGCGGGAGTTGTAGTTACTTCTTATGCTGTCACCGAAGGCGCTATTGACCTAGCTGATCGATGGGGAGTAAAGAGCGGATTTATCGGTATCAGCTTAATAGCCGTTGGGACTTCTCTACCTGAGCTTGTAGCGTCCACCGTGGCAGCTAAGAAGGGTAAACATGCCTTAATAATAGGTACTGTTCTAGGGTCAAATGTTTTCAATGGATTTGGGATAGGTGGTTTTATCGGGCTGATCGCTCCTGGAGAAAGTAAGGACGGGTCTATCGTTGGTGCTTTAAGTACCACTCTAACTCTTTCTACGATTGGCTTAAGTGCCCTCTTTATTCTTTTAGGTCGGAGGATAGTTAGAGCTGAAGCAGCGATCCTTCTTTCTGCGTACATCGTGTGGATGATTCTAGTCGGCGCCTAGAAGTACTTCGGGACCTAGAGAGTTCCATCAGGTTTCTGCATCAAACACCCTAGGACGGTACGCTGAAGGAGTGAAGAAAAGCTTTTGGATTGAAACTTTAGGTTGTCCCAAAAACAAGGTTGATAGCGAGAAGATAGCTGGAACACTCCTCGTAGATGGTATGAGTCCCGCAGAGACTCCTACTGATGCAAATCTAATAGTTGTGAATACATGTTCCTTTGTTGAGCAAGCAAGAGAAGAAAGTATCGCAACGGTTTTTGAATATAGTCAGATGCGTTCAGAAGATGTTCAAGTGGTTGTCACGGGATGTTTGGCAGAAAGGTATGGGGAAGAAATCTCAAATTCCTTAGAGGGCGATGTAGATGCAATTGCTGGTTTCGGTGTTCCGGTAAATATTTCTTCAAAACCAGATTTGCCCAAATTCGACTTGCTTAATTTACCTCGTCCTAAGAGAGAGGAGCCGTGGGGCTATGTGAAGGTTGCCGAAGGTTGCGATAGGGTTTGCGGTTTTTGTGCGATCCCATCTTTCAGAGGGCCTCAACGGTCTAGATCGATTTCTGAAATCCGAGAAGAAGTCATATCACTCGAATTGCAGGAAGTGGTCCTAGTAGCTCAGGATCTCGCCTCTTGGGCCAGAGATCAACGCGAGTCACCTGAGAGTATTGTCGATTTGGTAAAAGAGGTCAGTGCTATTGTCCCGTGGGTCCGTCTTTTGTATTTGTATCCCTCTAGCCTCTCTGGTGAACTTGTAGAAATTATTGCTAACAGCCCGGTTCCGTATTTTGACCTAAGCCTTCAGCATGTGTCAGGACAGCTCCTTCGAAAAATGCGTCGATGGGGAGATGGGGAACGGTTCACCAAGGTCATTGAAGGCATCAGAAAAATTAGGCCAGATGCGGCTTTTCGTACCAACTTTATAGTTGGTTACCCGGGAGAAACCGAGGAGGATCATGACCAGTTGCTTCGCTTCCTTGAAGAGAACGAAATTGATTGGTGCGGGTTTTTCCCTTATTCGAAGGAAGCTGGAACATACGCCGAAATGCTAAGCGGTGAGGTTGCTGAACCCCTAATAATGGAGCGGCTCCGAGAGTTAAGTGAAGCACAGGATGTCATAATAGAAAAGAAACGAGATTCCATAGTAGGAGAAAAAGTTACTGTGCTTATTGAGAGTCAGGGCGTAGGGCGCACTCACCGTGAAGCCCCAGAGATTGATGGGTTAATTTATGTTTCGGACACTCTGGAGGTCGGAAGTTTCGAAACAGTAACTATAGAAGAAGCCTTAGGGGTAGATCTTAAGGCTCAATTTAGCGAATTTGATTATCGAGAGGGGTTATGACTGAAAACCAACCACGCTATTCTTCGGCTGGCTTAGCGACCCCAGCCAATTTAATCACAATGGCCAGGATTGTGGCGTCACCGATACTGTTTATAATTATTTTGAACGCAGAAGACCATGGGGGGACTTCTTGGGCAGCATTTATTCTAGGCGCAATCTTTGGAGTTAGTGATGCTGTCGATGGTCGCCTTGCGCGGGCCACTGGAAGCGTAACTAAAGTAGGGGCATTCCTTGATCCGTTAGCAGATAAAGTTGTTGTTCTTGGGTGCATGCTCTCACTTTGGTCAATTGGGCGCTTCCATTGGCTTCCTGTTCTTCTAATCGTCCTAAGAGAACTCTGGATTTCTGCATACAGGTTCTGGCTGGCAAGAAAATCTCTGGTTGTTCCAGCCACAGAGTTAGCGAAGTGGAAGACCTTCGCTCAAGGAACAACGCTGATGATTGCGGTGATGCCCACCTTCCAGAACATTGATTGGCTGGTAACCCTTCTGCTCTGGGTTGCAGTAGCAATGACACTAATTACCGGATGGCAATATGTCCGATCTGGTTCTCGTGCTTCAGCTTCCGGAAGTTCGTTAACTTAGATGATGCCACCATTGGTTGTCTAGGTTAAGGTCAGGCCATGGAACGATTTAGCTGTGAAGTAGTCGCCGTTGGAACTGAGCTTTTACTCGGACAAATAGTAGATACCAATTCCTCATGGATTGGGGAGCAACTGGCATTGAACGGAATGGATAGTTACTTTCAGACGAAAGTCGGAGACAACCCCGAACGGATCAAGAAGACTCTAGAGCAGGCTATAGACCGATCGGATTTTGTCATTGTCTGTGGAGGTTTAGGTCCGACTCAAGATGACTTAACGCGTGACGTTATAGCTGAGGTTATGGGAGTCGAGCTTGTCACGGATGAAGAGCTTGTTGAGCGGATCTCAGCAATATTTGGCAATAGGGGTCGTGAAATGCCGTTAAATAACCTTAGACAAGCACAAGTTCCAGTGGGGGCTGAAACTTTGTCAGTGATGCCTGGCACTGCTCCAGGGCTCAAAGCAGTTATTGATGGGAAAACTCTCTATGCGGTTCCAGGAGTTCCATGGGAGATGAAGCAAATGGTACTTAAAGATATTTTGCCTGATATGAGATCAAAAGCAGGTATTAGTAGCATAATCGGTTCAAAAACCCTTAGGACTTGGGGGGATTCAGAATCTGGTTTGTCAGAGAAGCTAGCTGATGAAATTGAAAGATTGGATCGAGTTGGCGGTGCAACCATTGCGTTTCTAGCAAGTGGGATTGAGGGGCTCAAAGTTCGTCTTACGACCAAAGGAGATTCAAAATCAGAAGTTGAGGATGCCTTGAATGCAGAAGCCGATACTGTTGCCTCAATTCTCGGAGATGAAATTATTTTTTCTTATGATGATCAAACAATGGAAGAAGTTGTTCTGGATATATGTAGAGATAAGGGCCTTACCTTAGGGGTGGCAGAGTCTTTGACAGGGGGATTGATAGGTAGCCGTTTAACTTCGATTTCTGGAGCCAGTGAGGTGTTTAAAGGTTCAATTGTGGCGTATTCTTCCGAAGTGAAGCGTGCAATTCTGGAGACTCCCGATGCTCCAAGCGTCTCTCAAGCTACTGCAGAAGCTATGGCTGTTGGTGCGTGTAGGGCTCTAAGTGCTGATATTGGTTTGGCTGTTACAGGTGAAGCTGGGCCGGAGCCCCTTGAGGAGGAGGTCGGACGGGTTTGGATGGCCACTTCGGTTGGTGGGGTCGTCAAATCTTCTACGGTTAAGTGGCCCTTTGATCGAGAAAGAATCAGGCAATTCACTACAATTACAGTGCTTAATGCTCTTCGTCTTAGGTTAAAAGAAGAAATTTAACGCGTTTGGGCGTAAACGAAGGCTAAAAGTTGCTCGGTTAATTCATCGTTGTGTTCAGCGAATAGATTTGTCCCGTGTTGGCTTCCTGTCATTTCTAGGTACCTGGTCGTTGAAGCAGCAGCTAACAGACTGTTTGCGTATCCATTAAAAGGTGGATCGTCTTCAGCAATTATTAGAAGAAGCGGAGTTCTCATCGTTGAAGCTGCCTCGAGTGCATTTATGCGACCATATGCAGTAGATGGAGAAATAGCGGCAACTGCAGCGACGTTGTACTCATCAGCAATGGTTATTGCGGCGGTGCCGCCCATCGATGCTCCGATAATTACAACTTTCCTTACGTTCTCTACAAAGAACATGTAGCGGACCGCTGCTTCAAGGTCGCGATCCATTCGCTTATCTTTTTTCCCAGTCGAGTCACCGTACCCTCGAAAGTCAAATGCTAGAACCACATAGCCAGAGTCGCTTGCTTTTATTGCGAATTCATTCCAAGAAGACTTACCTCGGCCACGCATATGAGCGAGGACAATCCCTATATCGCCTTGACCATAAACCAGTCCTGAAATTTCCTCGCTGTCTTCCGTTATGAATCTCGCTTGCTTTGTTATGGTCGAACTTTGGATGATCGTTTCGGAAGTATCCTCTGAAGTCTCAGTATTTTGCTCTGGAGATTGAGGTAGTTCATTGGTGCAAGCCTGAAGAAGAAAGGAAAGTACGAGTAGAAAAATCGAAATTCGAAAAGTGTTAAGATGGGTAGAATGCACTAATTAACTATCTGTATCTGATTGAAGTCGAAGTGAAGCCGAATTCATGCAGAAGCGCTCTCCAGTGGGCGGGGGCCCGTCGTTAAATATATGCCCCAGATGGGCACCACACGCATTACAAATTGCTTCAGTTCTAACCATGCCATAAGAGCGGTCTTCCACGCGACGAACTTTTTCAGAGGTAGTGGCTTCATAGAAGCTTGGCCATCCGGTGCCAGAATCAAACTTGGTTGCACTTGAAAAGAGTTCAGTATCACAGACAATACAGTGGTATACGCCTTCCTCTTTCGTATCCCAGTAGCACCCGCTAAAGGCAGGTTCTGTTCCTGCTTCCTGTGTAACGTAGTATTGGTCGGCAGTAAGACGGTTTCTGAGATCATCGTTTGCCTCTTCGGGGTTATTCATAGCGCCTCCGTTCTTTCTTTAGATTAGTACTCATTTGTTTTGTGGTCATTTATGGCTAAATTTGCTTAAATACTTGACCGAACAAATGTTCGTAGTTACACTATTGTTATTCGCATTAAAAATGTCACACCAATGATTTATGGTGATTACAAGTTCAATTAGGAAGTTACTTTAACCCCCACTAGATAAGAGGCAAGTATGGAATCAGATAAAGCACTTGATATGGCGTTGAGCCAAATTGAAAAACAATTCGGTGAAGGCGCCGTAATGAAAATGGGCGAAAAGACCACGATGCAAATTGAGTCGGTCCCTACAGGGGCTTTGGCTCTAGATTTAGCTCTCGGCGTTGGAGGCTTACCACGAGGTCGAATAACAGAAATTTATGGACCTGAGTCCTCGGGAAAGTCAACCCTCGCTACACATGTTGTGGCTGAAGCACAACGTAATGGAGGGATATGCGCATACATCGACGCTGAACACGCTATGGATCCGGTGTATGCAAGGGCTATTGGCGTTGACGTTGATGAATTGTTAATCTCACAGCCTGATAATGGTGAGCAAGCACTTGAAATTGTTGACACGCTGGTACGTTCAGGCGCTATTGATGTCATAGTGATTGACTCCGTTGCAGCTCTGACCCCTCGTGTTGAGCTAGAGGGAGAAATGGGGCAGAGCCATGTGGGATTACAAGCGCGTCTTATGTCCCAAGCCCTTAGAAAATTAACAAGTAATTTAAACAAAACTAAGACTATCTGTATCTTCATTAATCAACTTCGAGAAAAAATTGGCGTAATGTTTGGATCGCCTGAGACCACACCTGGAGGCCGTGCACTTAAATTCTACTCTTCAGTTCGGTTGGATATTCGCCGAATAGAGTCTCTTAAGTCTGGTGTCGAAGTAGTAGGTAACAGAACCAGGGTAAAGGTTGTTAAGAACAAATGTGCCCCACCATTCCGACAAGCAGAATTTGACATTATGTATGGAAAAGGAATTAGCCGTGAAGGCTCGCTCCTCGACACTGGTGTTGATATGGACATAGTGAAAAAATCTGGTGCTTGGTATACCTACGAAGGTGAACAACTTGGTCAAGGGCGAGAAAAAGCAAAGATTTTCTTGAGCGAAAACCCTGAGATCATGATGGAAATCGAAAATCGTATTTGGGAAAATGTGCATCCAGATGATGCCGAAGACGAATTTACAGAAGCTGATGATCAACCAATTTCAATTGAAGATTAATCAATCAATGTGAATATTGGTGCTAGCTGAAATGATTCCCTCTAGCCTGTAAGAGTGAACGATCAGTACATAATCCAGACCTTTGGCTGTCAGATGAATGAACATGACTCCGAACGTATATCTGGAATTCTTGAAAGTTCTGGAATGAGTAGAACGCAGGAAGTTGCAGATGCAGATGTGATTGTCTTAAATACATGTTGCATACGTGAAAATGCTGACAATAAGTTCTATGGGCATCTAGGAAACTTGAAGCAACTTAAGGAGCAAAATCCTGAATTAAAGATTCTTGTTGGTGGTTGCCTTGCGCAAAAAGATCAGGAAACAATTCGTGATAGAGCTAAGCACGTAGATGTTGTTTTCGGTACTCACAATCTAAACCGCGTAGCTGATTTATTAGAATTAAGTAGAAGTGAAGGTCCAATTGTTGAGATTGTCGATCAAGGAGAAATGGAGAATGAAGTCGTATTCGACTCTGCTTTCCCTGTTCGGCGAGAACTTGAGCATGCTGCATGGATGACTATTCAAAGCGGATGCGACAATTCATGTGCATTCTGTATAGTTCCGCAAGTGCGGGGAGCTGAAGTTAGTCGATTATTTGGGGATCTCCTCGATGAAGCGAAACGCGTAGTTTCTGAAGGCGTAATCGAAATAACGCTTCTGGGTCAGAACGTGAATAGTTACGGTCGAGATCTGACGACTCAACTTAGATCAACTGTTCCAGATTCTGAAGATAATTTCCGAGCCGGACTACGATGGGCACAAGACGATAGGCGGCGTCCCCGAACCCTCTTTCCTGACCTTCTCCGTGATATTGGTTCAATCGAAGGGCTTCGCCGTCTAAGATTCACAAGTCCCCATCCCAAGGATTTTCGTCGTGAAGTCATTGAAGCCATGGCTGAATCATCCGCGGTCTGTGAACACTTGCACCTACCATTACAATCCGGAAGTGACCGTATTCTTGCCGCTATGCATAGGGGATACAACAGATCGAAATATTTGGAAAGACTTACTGAAGCTCGCAAGCTTATTCCAGATCTTGCGGTAACTACTGATATTATCGTCGGCTTTCCCAGTGAAACTGAAAAGGACTTTGAAGAAACTCTTGCCTTAGCTGCCGAAGCTGAATTTGATGGGGCCTACACTTTTATTTTCTCTCCGCGACCCGGAACCGAAGCTGCGGAAATGGTAGAAAGTTACTGTGATCCCTCAGTAGTAGGAGAGCGCTATGACCGGTTGAGGTCAGTAATTTTACGGTCCGGTCTTCGAAAGCATGAAAAGCGGATAGGTAAAAGCGAAGAAGTTATTGTTGAAGGGCCAAGTAAGAAAACTCCAGATACGACAGCAGGAAGAACGAGGCAAAATAAGGTGGTCCATTTTGATAGCTCACGTAAGCTACCGGTTGGCTCTGTAGCAAAAGTTGAAATTATTAGTGCATCTCCCCACTACCTTCAAGGGAAGTTGGAGGAGGTAATTGCTATACCAGCGAGGAAGACTCGAATACCTGTGGTTGCTGTGTGAACTTAGTGTCCGATTCCCCGATCCTTTCGATAGTAGGAACAACCGCATCAGGAAAATCTTCTATAGCTATGGCATTAGCTCGAGAGATACCAAATATCGAAATCGTTTCCATAGACTCGATGCAGATTTATAAGGGAATGGATATCGGTACGGCAAAGCCATCTCTTGAAGACCAAAGAGAAATTCCTCATCACATGATTGACTTAGTGGAACCTGATATTGAATTCTCTCTAAGTGAATTCCAGCGTGAGACGGTAAGTGCGATTAGAGGTATCGAAGAGCGTGGGGCAGTTCCACTACTTGTGGGGGGAACCGGCCTGCATCTGCGCGCTGTCATAGATAATTTTGAAATACCCAAGCAATATCCGGTAGTTGAGCGAGAGTTAGATAGCGAAGTTGATACTGTTAAATTGCATAAGCTACTTACGCAGGTAGACCCAGTTGCAGCCGGCCGAATGGAAAATACCAATAGAAGGAGAATCCTTCGTGCTTTAGAAGTAACTCTAGGCAGCGGTAGGCCATTCTCAAGTTACGGACCAGGAATGCAGAAATATGCCCCTACGAGATTTCATATGGTTGCTCCGAGGTGGGAAAGGGAGGAGATAAACCATCGGATAGATAAGAGATTTGACGCACAAATGGAAATGGGTTTTTTCGAAGAGGTCTGTAGGTTAACTGAAAGTTATGGAACCCTATCGCGAACTGCTCGTCAAGCATTGGGTTACCGTCAATTTGTGGATCACCTGAACGGAAACATTAGCTTGGATGAAGCGACTGATATTGCGAAACGACAAACTAAGAAATTTGCGAGAAGGCAAGAACGATGGTTTCGAAGAGACCCT
>CETH01048769.1_pt1 | contig 13101 bp, 17 predicted proteins | sample 361461 | NCBI WGS metagenome assembly CETH01 (sample SAMEA2622695, study PRJEB7988) | marine metagenome | isolation source: saline water (ENVO:00002010), including
CTCCTGTATATAATAATTTTAATATTTAATTTTCTTCTATAGCAGACATGCCACCAACCAAGTCTAACAACTCAGAAGTTATTGTTTCTTGTCTTGCTTTATTTAAATCTAATGTTAAATCATCCACTAATTCATTGGCATTATCAGTTGCGTTTTGCATTGCTACCATTCTTGCTGCATGTTCACTTGCTAAAGAATCTAAAATGGCGCCAAAAATAATGGTCAAAATAAATTTAGGTGCAAAATCTAAAACTAATTCTATTTGATTAGGTTCAAATATATGACCACTTAATGAAGTATTTTGAGTTGATTCTGATTCATACGATTCTTCCTTAAACGGTAATAAATCAACCACTTGAGCAGTTTGTTTAGCCACACTATTAAAATGTGTATATATTAGTTTAACTTGTGTATATTCATTATTCGTAAATTCATCTATAACCAGATCTGACAATTCATCTATTTCTGAAGAGTCAAATTCATCTTTCATATCATAAGATTGAATTAAATTGTATTTTCTAGATAACAAATATTTTTCTATTTTTTTACCAACACTAATAAAGCTAGCTTGATCAGTATTTTGAGTCTCAAGAATTTTAACAAGATTTCCAAACAAAGGTCCAGCTAATCCACGATTTGAAGACATAACAACGTAAAGAATTTTCTCATCGTTATTACTCTCTTCGTTATTAAATAACTGACTTATTTCAGAAAGTAAATCGAAATTTACAGATCCCATTAAGCTATTCTTAATATCATCATAACCTTTGGAAAACAAATTAAATTCCTCCGCAGAATTTTGAGCTTTTCTTAATTTAGAAGCTGCAATCATCTGCATAGCTCCTGTTACTTTAGCAGTGTTTGAAATAGATTTAATTCTTGTTCTTAATTCTTTAGTACTTGCCATTTAAATTTAATAACCCATTGATTTTTTGTATTTTAAACTAACATCGCTAACTATTTTTTTATCATCGTCTGATAATTCCCCAGAGGAATTGATATTATCCAATACTTTGACTAAATTAGATTCAGCGTAATCATACCAACTAAGTTCAAATTCTTTAACTTTCTCCAAAGGAATATCATCAAAAACACCCTCGTTAACCATATAGAACAAACATACTTGTTGTTGCATAGTAACTGGCGAAGCTTCATTTTGTTTTAATAATTCTAATATCCTTTGTCCTCTATCAAGTTGCTTTTTCGTAGCATCATCTAAATCAGAAGACCCAAATTGAGCAAAGCTTTCAAGTTCACGGAATTGTGCCATTTCAATTTTCAAACTTGCAGCCACAGATTTCATTGCTTTTGTTTGAGCAGAACTACCTACTCTTGTTACTGACAATCCCAAGTTTACTGCTGGCCTTATACCTGAGTTAAACAAATCAGGTTCTAAGTATATTTGGCCATCGGTAATTGATATTACATTTGTTGGAATATAAGCAGATACATCTCCTGCCTGTGTTTCTATAACAGGCAAAGCCGTCATAGATCCACCTCCGTAATCATCAGAAAGATTTACAGCTCTTTCTAGTAATCTTGAGTGCAAATAAAACACATCTCCAGGATATGCTTCTCTGCCTGGCGGCCTTCTTAATAGAAGGGACATCTGTCTATATGCCCATGCATGTTTTGTAAGATCATCATATACTATCAAAACATCTTTACCTTGTGACATAAAATATTCCCCCATCGCACATCCTGCATAGGGCGCTAAATATTGTAGTGCTGCTGATTCAGATGCATTAGCAGTAACAACAATTGTATGATCCAAAGCTCCGTTAACTTCTAATTGATTTACTATGTTTGCTACTTTAGAAGCTTTTTGTCCAATAGAAACATAAATACAAATTAAATCACCACCTTTTTGGTTAATAATTGCATCAATACAAACAGCAGTTTTACCTGTACCTCTATCACCTATAACTAATTCTCTTTGACCTCTGCCGATAGGCACTAATCCATCAACAACCTTAACTCCAAATTGTACTGGCTGATTAACTGATTCTCTTTCTACAACACCAGGAGCAATCTTTTCTACTTCAATAGTATCTGACGATTTAATATTTCCCTTACCATCAACCGGTTGTCCCAATGGATTCAAAACTCTTCCGATCATTTCTTGACCCACAGGGACTTCTACTATTCTTCCAGTGCTTTTAACTTCATCACCTTCTTTGATCCCCAAATAATCTCCTAAAATAACCACACCTACTGTGTCTTCTTCCAAGTTTAAAGCCAATCCAAAAACATCATTTTCAAATTGAACAATTTCATTAGCCTTCACATTTGACAATCCTTGCACTCTAGCTACACCATCACCTGCTTCAGTGACCGTACCAGTTTGCTCAACTTTTAAATCATCACCAAATTGTTTGATTTGTTCTTTTATTATTGAGGTTATATCTTCATTTGCCATAACTATCCTCCGTTAGTTAAACTAATTCTCTTTTTAATTGTTTCAATTTGTTTTTAAAACTTCCATCAATCACAGTGTCACCAATTTTAATTACAATACCACCAATTAGCGTATCATCAATTTTTTCTTCTATTTTAGGATCCGATCCTGAAATATTTTTTACCAATTCATTGATCTTTTTTCTTAAATTAGAATCAACTTTAAATGGTGATGAAAGAGTGACTCTCACTTTATTATTATGTTTTTCAAATTCGTGCTCAAATTGATTGTAAATTTCATTTATCAACATAAAAGATTGATTTTTAGCAAGTAATTTAACAAAGTTTAACTGCAAATCACTTAACTTCGAACTTAAAACTTTGTCGATCAAAGAATTTTTGTTTTCAGATGATACCTTAGATGAATCTAAGACCATACTAAATTCATGATTTTTAGCTGATTCGCAAACCAATTTTATATTTGCCAACCACGTGTCAAAATCTTTACTTTCTAAAGCTAATTCAAATATTGCTCTAGCATATCTTTTTGCTGTTTTTGAATCTTTAGCCATCGGCTCAAAATACCTTTATTTAGTTTTTAATTTTTTTTGCTTTATCTAAGAAAGAGCTAATAATTTGATCATGATTTTTTTCGTCTACTTCTCGTTCAACAATTTTTTCTGCAGCAGCTATTGCTAGCCCTGAAAACTCAGATCTAATATTATTAATTATTTTTTCTTGCTCTGAACTTATTTCGTCAAGAGCTCTCTTCCTTTCGTTATCTATTTGCTCTTTACTTTTTGCCATTTCAGATTCTTTGATTTTCTTAGCTTGTTCTCGCGCTTCAGAAATGAGAGCCTGAGATTCTTCTCTAGCTTTAGTCATCAATGATTCATTAACTTCTGTAGTTTTTTCAGCTTCTTGTTTAACTCTCTCTGCAGTTTCTAAGCTTGATTTGATTTTTTCAGATCTGTCTTCAAGCATTTTTACTACAGGAGCATACAAAAATTTCTTTAACAAAACAAAAAGAATAAGAAAGCTAATTACCTGAGTTAAGAGACCAGGCCAATTAATGCCTAATGCATCCATATAAAACTCCTAATTTTTATTAATCTAAAAAACAATTATACGAATTTAATCAATATTGCCACCACTAATGCGTAAATCGCAATAGCTTCAGCAAACGCAATCGCTAAAATCATATTTGTTTGAATTTGGCCTGCCGCTTCAGGATTTCTCCCAATAGCTTCCATAGCTTTTGCGCCAAGCATACCAATTCCAATAGCAGGTCCAATAGCTCCTACGCCAATAGCAATTCCTGCACCTATATTTAATATATCTCCTTCCATAATTAGTCTCCTTAATAGAACTTGATTTTAATTAATAATTTATCATAAATTTGATCAATGATCATCTGAATTATGCTCTACAGTAGATATAGAAGCAAAAACTAGAGTTAACATTGAAAATATAAGACCCTGAATTAATCCAACGAATAATTCTAAGCCTATAAAAGGAATAATTCCAATTAAAGGTAATAAAAATGCCATCGCAAACAATAGCACTTCTCCTGCGAATATATTCCCAAATAATCTAAAAGTAAAGCTTAATATTTTAGCAAATTCTCCAACCAATTCTAAAATTCCAACAAAAAAGTTTATTGGTCCATTTTTAAAATTAATGAATTTACCAGCATGACCTGTTAGTCCCAAATATTTAAATCCCCACCAATGTATACAAACCATAGCTATCAATGCCAAAGCTAATGTGGTATTCATGTCTGAATTTGTACCCCTGAAAAATGGAACTAAAATTCCAACTTTAAAATTATCATCGAAATTTGCTACTCCTAATTCTTTAGCCTTAATTTCTTTTGCATGAACAAAATCATGTTCCAACCAATGATGAGAGCACACAACACTTCCTGAATGTGAATCTTTACCGTGCCCTGAATCAGATTTCGAATGCAAATCTTTACTTTGTATGGGATCTGATTTCGAGTAAGAATCAGAAAAGAGCGATTTGTCTGAAGATTTTATTGAATAATCAGTTTTCCCATATCCAAACATTGTTGAGGCAAGAACGCCATTAGTTTTATAAATATTAAATTTAACATCATGTCCTAAATTGTTTTTTTCTTCTTGGTGGTGACAATATTCTTCCGCTGTCTCAATTCGACCTATGGTACCGGTTCCAGGGAGAACGCCAATCCAATTTGATATAACAACAAATAGAAAAATTGTCATTACCAATGGGAAAAAAACTTTTCCCTTGTCATCTCCGGCGATTTTTTTACATGTGTTATACATGGCTTCCAGAGCAAATTCTATCAAATTTTGCAAACCACTAGGAACTACTTTCATGTTTTTTGTGGCACGCCTTGAAATTAGTGTCAATATCAATATAGATAATGCAGACATAAGCAAAGTATTTGTTAACGCCTTATTAAGAAAATCATACAAAAAGCCTTTACCTTTAAAGTAATACAAAGTTTCAGCTGGAATGGAAATATATGCAAAAGGAGCGCTAAGAAAACCTAAGTCCAAGGCAGTTCCTAATCCTCCGCCGAGAATTGATACAACAAATAAAACTCCCAAAAATATCGGATTTAAAATAATTTTAGATATCGTTGAATAAATTTTGCTCATCAATTCTTAATCTGATTTCAATAAAATATTAATTAAATTAAATGTCCCCCATCCAGCAGTAAATATTCCTAAAAGTAATCCTACTACTAAAAACAAAGGTTCAGATTTTGAGAAGGTAAAAAATCCTGAAATCCATTTCCCTAACAAGGCTCCACCTATTAAACATACAGCTACAAACCACCCAATTCCTATCAATTGAAAAGCTAATATTAGTTTCCTAGACCCCAAATCACTCTCCTCAAAACTTTTAAATCCTATCATATACATTTGGTATGGTCAAACAAATACAATTTTTTAAAAATCGTCTAAATCTAATTCTTCCATAAATTCATCAAAAGCAGATAGTTTTAACTCTTTTTGATCATCTGTTTTTTTATCATTAGTATTTGGAAGCGTTTCGGTAGATTTAAGTTCATCATCATTTTTATCTAATTCAAGGCCAGCTTTGTCGAGTACCTTATCTTCTGCATAAATAGGAGCATTAGTTCTGACAGCTAATGCTAGCGCATCACTAGGTCTTGAGTCTATTTCAATCAAGTCACCCTTGAAATCTATGACTAATTTAGCCATAAATGTATCTTCATGATTCACGTCACTCACAACTACGTAATCCAATCTTGCTCCTAAAGATTCAAATGAATTACACAACAAATCATGAGTCATAGGTCGCGGAACTGAAACATCTTCTAATTTCAAAGCTATAGCTTCAGCTTCATTAGTACCAATCCACATTGGAAGATATCTCTTAGAATGTTTTTCTTTTAAAATAACAACTCTTTGGTAATTCATTAGACTAACTCTAATACTGTCTATTACCATTTCGAACATTAAAAATACCTTACAGAATTTAGTAAAATCTATAGTTTAGTATATTCCATTTTTTTCATATGAACAATAGAGACTGTAAAAGAATAAAAGCTTAAACAAATTTTTTAGAAATTTACATTACTCAAATACTATTTTTTTTGTATTCTCAACAAATTTCAAAGCAGCATTTCTTGCAGATTTAGCGTAATTATCATCGACTGAGGCGTAAATTATTGATCTGGAAGAATTTATCAAATAAGGAATTTTTAATTGTTGATCTGAAATCTTGATTTTGCCCAATACACTTACAACTTCTTTCAAACTTCCTCCCTGACTACCAACCCCCGGAATAAGATATGTTAGATTATTTTCGAATTTTTCACTAATTTTTTTTAAATTTAAAATATCGTCAACATTAGTGGCACCAGCTACCAATCCAACATTGTCATTCGTACCATACCATTTATATACTAAAATAGCTAAATATTCATAAAAATATTTAACACCATATGATTGATCTAGCTTTAATTTTTGAACTTCTTCAGATAGTGGATTAGAAGATCTACACCAAATAAAAATACCTTTATCAATATAATCAACAAATGGATCAAGGGATTCCTTGCCTCCAAGTGGATTTAATGTCACGGCATCAAATCCTAATTCATCAAATATGGAAAAAGCATATTTTTTATTTGTATTTCCTATATCTCCTCTTTTAGCATCAGCAATGGTTACGATATTAGATTTTTTAGATCGTATGTATTCAACAGTTTTATAAAGCGCTTTCATTCCTTCTAGTCCGCTGCTCTCGTAAAATGCAAAGTTTGGTTTATAGGCACAAACAACATCAATGGTGTTGTCAATTATTGTTTTGTTAAATTCAAAAATATTTGAAACTGGCATTTTTAAGGGATCAGGATCCAAGCCAACAACAAGTATTGAAGAATTTTTTCTGACAATGTTTGAAAGTTTTTTACGAAATTCCATAAAATAACAATTTAACTTTTAAATATAATTACATTAATAGATTTAAATATAACACATATTTTATCATTCGATTTCATATTTAAATTCCTATATAGGTTCTGTTAAACTCACAGCAGTAAATATAAATACTTTTTTATCTTCTTTTTTGAAAAAAGAAGATAAAATTAACCATAATGTAACTATTGCTAAAATAAGTATAATAAAGTAAATCTTGTTTTAATCAAAAATATGAAAGTGAATAACAAAAATAGTAATTTAAATTATAAATTAACACCAAAACAAATACAAAAATATAGTAGGCATATTGTAATGCCACAAATAGGAAGTATTGGCCAAAGAAAATTATTAAATTCTAAAATTTTGATAATTGGTGCAGGGGGACTAGGATCTCCTGTAAGTATGTATTTAGCACTAGCTGGTATAGGAGAAATTGGAATAATTGATATGGATTCAGTTGAAATATCAAACTTACAAAGACAATTACTGCATACTGAAAAAGATATAGGTTTAAAAAAAACACAATCCGCTAAAAAAACACTGCTTGCATATAATAGTGATTTGAAAATTGAAACCCATGAATATGCTCTTTCTTCTGATAATGCATTAAAAGTATTTAAAGATTATGATGTGATCATAAATGGAGCAGATAATTTCCCTGCAAGATATTTGGCTAACGATGCTGCATATTTTAGTAAAAAACCTTTAGTTGATGGAAGTATTTTACTTTTCGAAGGTCAATTAAGTACATACCTACCAAATCAAGGATGTTATCGTTGCCTCTTTCCAAATCCCCCAAAACCAGGGGAAGTTCCCACCTGCGCAGAAGCAGGAGTATTGGGAATGTTACCTGGAATTGTTGGAAGCATTCAGGCAACTGAGACAATTAAATTAATTCTGAATATTGGGGAAAATTTAATTAATAAACTATTATTAATAGATGCTTTAAATATGCAATTTAAGACTATAAGATACAATCAAAATCCAGAATGTATTTTATGTGGAAATAATCCTAGTGTGAAAGAATTAATTAATTACGAAAACTTTTGTGGGTTATAACATATTATTCCTGTCTACAAATTCCCCGTTTTTAATTACCTCAGATATAGTACGTAAATTTTCTATCTGATTTATCGGGCTTTCATCTAATACAATCAAATCAGCGAGTTTGCCTGATTCAATTGACCCAAGACTATCATCTATCCAACAAGACTTTGAGGCTATACTTGTTGCAGATTGAATTGCTTGCATTGGAGTTTGACCGCCGATAACATGACCTTCAATATCTAAGAAAAAATTGCCCATCTCATAAGCTCCCCATGCAGAATCTGATCCGGCTGACATAGGTACGCCTGATTCATGCATTTTACTAAAACATTTCATTCTATATTCATGTTCAAATAAGATTTGATCCATTTCTTCTTGATCAAATTCTGAGAAATTCCCTTGTTGTTTTTTATTTTCCATTACTTTTACTCTCATCATTCCTGGACCTAAAGTAGGATTAACATAAGTATTTTTCTCTAACATTAATTCTGTAATATCTTCCCTATACTTATTTGTTCCGTCTGGTTCTTTAAAAACTCCATGAATAATAGTATCAACCCCTGCATTTAAAGATCTAATCATCGCTTCTGAATTATGACAATGTGCTGCAACATGTTTCCCGAATTTATGTGCTTCTTCTACAATTACATTTAATTCTTGTTGTGAAAAACTTGGCTTAAGAGGAAATGATGTTTTCGTACTTCCACCCGAAGCAGTAACTTTAATAAAATCAGCTCCTTGTTTAATCAAATAGCGCACAGCAGCTCGACATTCATTTACGCCTGTTATTTGTTCACCAAAATAACTAAGATGACCTCCGATTATTGCTAAAGGTCTGCCACTCAAAACTAACCTAGGTGATTCTACAATACCCATCTCCGCAGCAGTTCTTAAGTGAAATGCTGTATCATTCTTAGCCCCGCAATCTCTTACAGTTGTTACTCCGGAATGAAGATGTTTTTTTGCATTATTTGCCATGTTAATTGCTAAAACTTCATCTGGTAACTTTGATAATTCATCACCACTTCGTCCATCACCAATTCCTGTTAAATGAACGTGTGAATCAACAAGCCCTGGTAAGATAGTTTTATCTGAATAATCAATTAATTTATAGTCCAAATCTGAAGGTATAGACAATTCGCCGGTTGGCTTAACATCTACAATTGAATTCCCGCTGATTACTATGCTGATATTCTTCTTTGATTTATTTGATATGCCATCTATTAATTCACCAGCCTGAATTACAAACATATCATTATTTATTTTATCCATACAATACTCCTTTAAATTTGAGGTGATTTTTGAATATAAGAATTATTAGATTCATCAGATCCCCTTTTGATAGATTGTCCCATTAAAAATACTTCAGAAACAGTATTTAAGTTTTTAATATCTTCTATAGGGTTTTTTTCTAAAATTGCAAAATCTGCAGATTTTCCAGGCTCTATACTTCCGACCTCATTTTCAAGGCCTAAAGCTTTTGCGGCGTCAATTGTTACAGATTTCAAGCCTTGCATATTTGAATAGCCTGCTTCAACTAATAATTCAGTCTCATGTACAGTATTTCCTAAAGCATAATCTCCCCAAGAAGAATCCGAGCCTGTTATAACTTTCACTCCCATATCAATCATTTTTCTACAATGGTCTAATTTTGTTTCCAATCCAAATTTAGCCATATCCAATCTAGCATCTAAAATATTTTTTCTATCTTTCGTGATACTTATTGAATTAAGTCTTTTATTCTCAAATCCTCCTAATGCCGCATCTTTTCCTTCCATTAAGCTCCAAACTCTTGCTCTTCCAACATGTAGAGTAGGATTAACATATGCATCTTTTTTCACAATTTTTTCTGCTAACTTTTGATCAAATACAGATTCCCCATTTGGTAGATCAAAATTACAATGTATAATCATATCAACTCCAGCATCAAGTGAATAATCTGTACCTTCAGTAGATAAGCAATGCGTAGCTGTAAGCATATCATAATTTTTTGCTTCATTCGTAACTGCAAACAATTCATTTTTTGAAAAACTTGGTCTCAAAGGAAATGATGTTGCTGTTGATCCTCCAGTTGCAGTAATTTTAAAATAATCTACACCTTCTTTTATCAATTGTCTTGCTAAACCTAAGCTTTCATCTTCTCCTGTAACTTCTCCGCCAAAATAACCCATATGCCCTCCAATAATCGCAATTGGTCTTCCACATAAAACCATTCTTGGAGCAATTGTTAATCCATCGTTGACAGCATCTCTAAGTCTCATCATAGTCAAATTTTTTGGTCCGTTCTCTCTAATTGTAGTTACTCCAGAATAAAGGCTTGTTTTGGCATTTTTAGCTGATTTAATTGCTAACACATCGTCGGGGATTAATCCAACATCATCTCCACTTCTTCCATCTCCAAAACCATTGTGATGGGTATGACAATCTACCATTCCTGGAATGATAATTTTATCTTTAAAATCATATATTTTTGCATTCGGTTGAATTTTATTCTTAATTTTTTCATAATTACCTGACAAAATAATAACTCCATCCTCAAAAATAACTGCACCTTCTTCAATAGGTTTATCAGTTACCATGTCAAATAACCACTTTGCTTTAACAACCTTCTGTTCAGACATTTAAATCTCCTGTAAAATATATTATTAAATCTCAATAAGTTAATAATAATATAAAGGATTAAATTTGAAAATATATACAAAAAGAGGTGATGAAGGGGATACTAGCCTTCTATTTGGGGAAAAAGTATCTAAAAGTGATATTAGATGTGAAGCCTACGGAATGTTAGATATTGTAAATACACATCTAGGGATGTGCAGAGCAATTACTGATAATCAATTTATTTCAAGTACATTATTAGATATACAAAATGATATCTTTCATATTTCTACTGAGGTGTCTGTTTCAAACAAAGATTATTTTAAAATATCAAAAACCAATTGGGTGACAGAATTTGTAGACGAAAAATCTGTGGTCAAATTAGAAAATTTAATAGATAAAGTTGACAAACAAGTTAAATTAAAACCAAAATTTATATTTCCCGGCAGCAATGTACAATCAGCAGCAATTGACTTAGCAAGAGCTCAAACTAGATCTGCCGAAAGAACCTTGGCAAAATTAAATGATTATGAAAAACTTATTAACACAAATATAATAAAATATATAAACAGATTGTCTGATCTATTGTTTTATTTAGCAAGGATCCCTGAAAATGAAAAAGAAAGAAAATACTTTGAACCAAAAAAACATAACGAGGTAGAATAATGATTGAAAGCAATGAATCTATAAATAGCATAGATACACATAAAATATTAGCTACTCTTCCAATAATGCCATACCAAAATATTGCTTGCTTTGGTGCCGAAGAGGGCTTATTCCCAATTTTGTTTGGTAAATTTGTATTCGACGGAAAAGTTATTGCATATGAATCTGAAAAAAAACAAATCAACATAACTAAAAATTTATTGAAAAAAATAAATTTAGGTAATGTAGAATTAAATCAAATACCAAATGAAAAAAAAATAAATAAAATATTAATTGATGGAATTTTTGTTACAAATTGGGATTTATATAAGGGGATAATTAATGATTTTGAAAATCATTTGAATAACAACACATGGGTTTCTATTCTAAGTGCTAAAGATCAATCAACTGAATTCATTAAAATATTTAAGAATTTAAAAAAAGATTCAGAAATACATATTAATCAAAAATATAAACTTTATAATTATCGAATCTATAAATAAAATTTATTCAAATATAATTTTATTTATGTAAATCTATACATTTTTTTGTAGCAACTATAGCCAATTCCAAATCATTATTATCAGGTTTCATTGTTGTTATTTTTTGCAGTAAAAATCCTGGTAAATTCAGAATTTTACCAATAATCAGATTGTTAGATTTCCATCCAATAAGCAATGTTTCATAAGTGAGAGAAATAACAAATAATGATATAAATAATCTTATTAAAAATAAAAAACTTACATCTAGAACTAATGTATGGAAAATAATATTTGCATAAATAAAAACAAAGGCTAAAAATGCAGTACCACATCTTGGATGTTCTTTATGAAATTCTTTAAGAGTATTTATTGTTAAATTTTTTTTATGCTCAAATGCATGAATTGCCATATGTTCGGCAGCATGATATCTAAACATTTTCTGTCCTATTATAAAAAATCTATAAAAATATATATAAATAAAAAACAACATAAATCTTATAAGTAGCTCTATCCAAGTACCTAAAAATAATTTTATATTCAAAAGATTTACTATTCCATTTGAAGCAAACTTAGGTACGAAAATCACTAGTCCAATAGTAAAAATCATTACTAAAACAAACATTAATCCAATGATAGTTTTAAAGAAAATCGAGTCTGTATTAACTTCATCATCAGTAATTTCGGCCATTACAAATATTGATTTCAAAGATAAAGAAATAGTTTCAACAATGATAATTAAGCCTCTTAAAAAAGGAAATTTTTTTAATTTATCTAATATTCTAAATCCCCACTTAATGGATACGGTTTCGATGTCATTTTCAGTTCTGTAAGCTATTACCGTAAATATTGGTCCCTTTATTAATATTCCTTCCGGTAAAGCCTGTCCACCTAATCTTAGAGATTTATTATCCAACTTCAGTTACAAAATTAATTAAATAAACTTAACTTAAATTATATCTACGTTTAAGTCTTTCAACTCTTCCTTCTGTGTCAACTATTTTTTGTTCTCCAGTATAAAAAGGGTGGCATGAACCACACAATTCGATTCTCATTTCTTCTTTTGTAGATCCTGTTGTGTATGTTTTGCCACAAGAACAAACAACTTTTGATTCAGAATAATATTTTGGATGTATATCTTGTTTCAATGATTTCTCCTTAAGCTGGATAAACGCTAGCTTTCTTTTTATCTTTTGTAAGATTTTCGTATTTTACGTAACCGTCAATTAAAGAAAATAATGTATGGTCTTTTCCTATGCCAACACTTACTCCGGGTGCAATTTTCGACCCACGTTGTCTTACTAGTATAGATCCTGCTGTAACAAATTCACTATCATAAACTTTTATACCAAGACGTTTAGAATTACCTCGGTTTGGAGTATTCTTTGTACTTCCTCCACCTTTCTTATGTGCCATATTGCCAACTCCTATTAATTCTCAGTTTTTTTAGTTTTTGCTTTTGTTGTAGTTTTTGCTTTTGTTGTAGTTTTTGCTTT
>CETH01050010.1_pt1 | contig 13101 bp, 9 predicted proteins | sample 361461 | NCBI WGS metagenome assembly CETH01 (sample SAMEA2622695, study PRJEB7988) | marine metagenome | isolation source: saline water (ENVO:00002010), including
CTAATCTATCTATTAATTTATAGTATCTATCATAAATCTTTTTCCAATTTATACCTGACATATTTGATACCCAGAAATAGTCCCGTTGTAATCTCCAGGCTTCTGAATACATTTGTTTCCATTCATCGATTGGATTTATTTCAAGCTTAATTCTATTAAGATTAATTAAACCAGATTTTTCATTGTATTTACTATTAGAAATAACCTCTTTAGATGGAGGTGATGTAATGGGGAGTATTCTAAGAGTATTATCTTTATTAATTAAAATTTTATCATCATATATATTAAAGTCTGTCACTTTTGATAGAAATATTTTTTCTTCTAAATTAACTAAATCATAGTATTTTAAATCACCTGATCCAGGCCCATGATCATCGTAATCCATATTAGCAATATAGTATAGTTTATTATCTTTAAATGATATGGAGTCAGAGAATCTGCTCTCTGATATAGGAACTTCAATTATTCTAGTTGCAATATCCTCGAAATCTATAACGGTTTTAGTTATCTTGTTTTTTTCCTTTTTATCTTTATTGCTACTTTTCTTTTTATTTTCTTTATTTTCTTTTATTGGAGATAATAAAAAAGGAGATTCAGTATCTTTAGATAATGGTATTATGTAAGGTTTTTCACCGTTTTGAAAGCTTAGATCAAATTGAATATTATCATATGTAGGGTTGAATGTTCTAATAGAAATGAAAGCTAAGTATTTACCTTTATTATCAAAGACTGGGCATGCATCTTTATTTACTGGATTAGTAATATTATATATCTTTTTACTTTTAGTATCATATATTTTTATAATACTGCACCTTGAATTTATAGAGCAATTATATGCTAGATATCTTCCATCAGGTGACCAATTGTAAGTTATAAAATCGTGCTTGCTTGTATCTACTTTTATTGCTTTATCCTTAGTTGAAGAATATATATATAATTCTTGCTTATGATTTATAATTGCAAAATCATCATTTATAGGTGATTTTACTATATTAATAATTCTACCAAGATTTACTTTAGATACTATATTTGAGCTTGAGCTTAAATTGTGAATCTCAATATTTTCTGTATTATTTCTATCTGATATAAGTAATAATTTTTTATCATCTTTTAAAAAATGAGAATGTTTATATCTAACACCATGTTTAATTCCATGTTGACTTACTGGTCCATTCCAATTACCCATTGTATAAGATTTACCTCTAGATATAATGTTTAAAAAGTTTTTATTATTGCTCAATGATGCAGATTCAATATAACTAGCTACATTAGAAAATTTTCTAGAGATTTGTACCTTTGGGCTATTGTAAATAATATCAATACGCTTTACCTTTTCCTGACTGACGTTGTATGTATATATATCTGCGCCTGCATGATAAACAATATGTTTCCCATCAGATGTACAATTTCTAACATAATAATTTTTATGATGTGTAATTTTAGTAATATTTTTACCAGACTTTGTTGTTCGATATATATTACCAATTCCTTCGTGATCAGAAATAAAATAAATATATTTATCTACCCATAATGGACAAGCAATATTTCCACTAATATTTAGGAAGGGTTTAAAAATGCCTTTATTGTTAATGTCAATTAATAATTCACCTGCCGTTCCACCTTTGTATCGCTTCCATCTTGCTGGTTCAGCTGTATTCTTACCTACAATTGTCCCATCTTTTGATATTGCGATATTGGTAGACATACCATGATTAAGAGATGTTGATTCAGATCCTTTAAAATCGACTTTTCTTAAATCAAAAACACGCTGAGGACTATCAAGGTTTGATGCATAATAAATAGTATTCCCTATCCATAAAGATATTTTTGATATTAAGCCTCCTTCGTATGTCAGCCTTTTTGATATTCCGCCATTTGATGGCATGATATAAATTTCAGTACTACCATCTTCAGTGCCAATGTAAGCAATATATTTGCCATCAGGAGAAAATATTGGACATGAAACTGTTCCTGTGTTTGCTGTTAATCTTCTAGCAATAGGATTATCTATATCAGCAATCCAAATATCATCTTCAGAAACAAAAGCTATATTATTCTTGTTTATTGTTGGGAATCTATAGTATCCTTGCATTTTTAACCTCAATAATTATGTCTAAATCTAAACAAAATTATTTTTTATATATTATATATATTTTAAGTTATTAATATCTGTGAGAGTTAAATTATTTTTCAGAACTTTCAACTTATAAATAGGGTTTCTTACTTACCTATTTCAAAAGTAGGCCTTATTGTATAGTTTTATATAATTGAAGGAAACTTGCGATTATGGAGGAGTTACCCACCGTGACTAATAAAAGGTCATCTGAAAAATAGCTCTCACAGATCATTTAATTCTTTTTTAATTAGGTTGATAAATTTTTCACTTGCCTTTATATTAATTTTAATAAATTCAAAATCATCTATTCTTGAAAGTACTCGAGCTTTTTTATATATTTTATTAATTAAATATGTTTTGTTATATGGTATGTTAATTTCATATTCATTCAATTTTTCATTAGCATAATTATTAATTACTTCTAATAAATTATTAATTTTTAATTTTTTCAATGAAGATATAAAAATTGCATTTTTATAGTTGGTATTTAAATAATTGTATATCGATATATCTTTCATTTTATCAATTTTATTGAATACTATGATTGAGTCGTGGTTATTGCAATTAAGAAGCTCTAATGTATCATCAATAGTTTTTATATGTCCTTTAATGTCTGTAGAATTTATATCAATAAGTTTTATTATTAAATCTGCATTTTCAATTTCCCCCAGAGTTGATCTAAATGATGCAATTAAATCATGAGGAAGTTTTCTTAAAAATCCAACAGTATCGCTTAATAATATTTTAGTTCCATCATTAAGTTGAATTTTTTTAGTTGTTGTATCTAGGGTGGCAAATAATTGATCTTTAATAAATGCATCATATCCAGATAGAGCTTTTAATAAGGATGATTTTCCAGCGTTTGTGTAACCTGCAAAAGCTACTTTATAAATATCTTTTCTCGATTTTCTTTGTGTTTGTTTTTGTTTTTCAATAATAAGTAAATCTTTCTTTAGTTTTGTTATATCTTTGCGTAATAGTCTTCTATCGATCTCAATCTGTTTCTCACCAGGACCACCTCTTGTTCCGATACCACCCATCTGCCTCTCCAAATGCGTCCACTGACCAATTAGTCTTGGCATCATATATTGGATAGATGCTAATTCAATTTGCTTTTTAGCTTCCACTGTACGTGCATGATCATTAAATATATCTAGTATTAGTTTCGTTCTATCTACAACCATGATTTTTTCGCCTGCTAATTTTTGAATTCTTTTAAAATGACCGGGTTGAAGTTCATCATTAATAAACAGTGTATTATACTTTAACTCTTTACATTGATTTATTATTGATTCAATCTTGCCTTTACCGAAATATGTAGATGAATCTATATTTACTCTTTTTTGAATTATTGAAGATTGTATTTGGTAGCCCATTGTAAATGCAAGTTGCTTCATTTCTTCAATTTCTTCATTTAATTCTTTTATATCAGTTGATGGTAATGATAAGGATAATAGTATACTATCAGTCATTTTTATAGATATATATATTTGATATGTACATTTCAGCAATAACTAATATTATTAATATATATAATAAATATCTCATTATATATATACCTGAAACTTGTGTTGATAAGGTTGAGCTAAGTTCATTGAAATCATCTATTATAATTGGGTCATTAAAATAACTTTCTATATCATCAGATGATACTAGTTCATCATTAATTTCATTATCTTTAATATTAATTGCAATGCTTAGCGAATCTTGATCAGTGAAATTAAATGTGTGAAATCCTGGTAATTCAAATAAAATATTCTCATTAAAAAAATATGATGAATTATAGTAATGTGATTTATTTTTATTTATTTTATGAATTATTGTATCGTTAGATACAGTTTTTTTAAAGTATCTATCATCACCAATAGACATATTGTAACTATTTGTATTATTGAAGATCATATAATCTAATAATGGGATAAATGATCCCGTAATAGGGATATTTGATGATTCTAAATTCATAGGTAGTGTAAATAAATAGATGTTGCTCATTTGATCTACATATTGATTTAGTAATGCACTACTATTATTTAGTGAGAGCAAAGTATTTTTATTCGATGGTGAATCAAAATATTCATATATTTTATAATTATTATTATCCTTATTAAATATTTTCTTTAGTTCAGGATTTGAAATGCTAGTATTATCTAAATACAGTGGGTTTTTGTTCGTTTTAGTAATATTCAATACTTGTGTAGCATCTTTTGAAAAATAGCTTAAATCTAGTGAATTTGTTGGTATAATAATTAAGTTGTTAGTTAAATTTTTTAGTTTTGAGATATTGTGACTAGAAAGATCTTCCGTACCAAATTTAAATATAACGCTATAATCGTCTATATTAACACTAGATAGATTATTTATTTTAATAATTTCAAGATTATTGTTAAGCTCATTATATACACTAAGAAGGCTTTGTATATATCTTGCATCTTCAGGGTTTTCGTACATTAAGCCTGATTTCATTTTTTTTGGAATATTAATAACAAAGAAATATTTATAATTATTAATAGATATATAGCATTTATGAAATCCTCGATCAGGGATTGATGTTTCGAAATTAATATTATGCTGCTCAAGTGGATTAAAGTCAAGCATATTATCACCTACTTTTATATCATTTATAAAAAATTCAATAATCTCATTTTCAATTCGCTTATCCATTAAATTGGTGCATCTTATACTAACATTAAATAATTCATCTGGTCTAATGCTTTGATTTTGAATACTAAAATTAGTTAAAATAATATTTTTTGGATTATTGTTATGATTATAAATAAATATATTCCATGAATCCAATGCATTATCAGAATAAGTTTTATTAAAGTTATTAAATATATTTTTTTGGAAATCTGAAATTATAAAAACATCCTTATTTAAAAATGATTTGTAGTCATTATTATCAATATTTTTTAGAGCCTTAGTTATTCCATAGGAATTATATGTACTAAAATTATTATTAATTGGAAAACTAATATTTTGAATAAAATCATCGTATATAATTCGGTTATTAAATGTTTCTATTACTATATATGTATTCTCAGGATAATTTTCAGCTATTGTTTTAATTACAGTATTAAAATTATTTTCAATAAAATCTTTATTTGAAAATGAGTCATCTACAATTATTTTAATTAGATTAGAATCGTTATTGCTTTTATTTCTTGATAACCCATTTATGATAGGATCAGAAAAAATTAGAATAATAAATAAAAGTATTAACGTTCTAATAATTAGTAGTAAAATATTTGTAAAATTCACTTTTTTAAGTGATTCTTTTTCAATATCTAAGAAAAATTTTAATGTACTAAAATGTACTGTATTGTACTTCCTCCTCTTTAATAAATGAAAAATTAAAGGGATTGAAATTAGAGGGATAAGCCATAAATAAAATGAAGCTAAAAAACTCATAGCATAAATAAGTATAATATAATTGATGATGATAATGGTATAGCAAGATTATCATACTTAGCAGGTGTTAATAATTCAGTAAGAGATATGGTGAATGATATAATAAATATATAAAGTAATGGTAATTGACTAAGAAAAAAAACTATTGTAAATGTTGAAATAAAAAAAACATAAAAACCTTCGATTGATTTATTATTAAAGATTCTAAGTTTACCAAATTTTATACCAATAATAGCGGCCATACTATCAGAGAATGAGCTAATAATCATTGATAGTATAACTATAAATTTATTAAATAATAGAGTTATGATTACAAAGCCTAATATCAGGTACGTTGCACCCCATAACGTTTTCTTCTCATAATTTCGCATCGAGTTTAAAAGAAAAATATTAATATATTTGTAATTAGATAAATATAAATAGTATCTATTAATTAAAAGTATTGTTAATAAAAGTATTAAAAGTATTGATATAAAAAAGTTAAATGATGTATAATGAAAAGTTATAGGAATTAGTAGTGATGATAAATGGATTATTTTTCGAAATATTTCGTTATTATAATCAAGAAGGTATTTATTATTCATTACGTATTAACTGATTGTATCTTTCTTTAATATTTTTTGCGCCATATAATCCAGAGCCTACAATCGTTATATCTATTCCAGTATTATAAACCTCATCAATTGTACTTAAATTGACTCCGCCATCAACGCCAATAAGTATATCTTTGTTTTTGGAAGCTTTTACTAAGTTTTTCATTGTATTTAGTGTATCTACAATAAATTTTTGCCCTCCAAAACCAGGAAATACTGACATGATTAGTATATAGTCTAAGTAATCAATAAATTCTAATATATTATTGTAATCTGTATCTGGATTAATAGCAATTCCTGCTTTTACATTTTTATTTTTTATATATTTAAGATCTTCAAGGACATGTTTAGAAGCTTCATAGTGAAAAATTATAGTATCAGATCCTGCGTTTATATAGTCTTTGAAATATTTATGTGGATCTTCGATCATTAAATGTGTTTCTAAGTGTGATTTTGTAACTTTACGAATATCATTAATTATAAATGGCCCAAAAGTTAAATTAGGCACAAAATGTCCATCCATAACATCAAGATGGAGTCTATTAACCCCAACATCTTCTACAATCTTAATATCTTCTTTAAGTCTTGTAAAATTTGCTGATAGCAATGATGGTGATATAATTCTATTTTTCATATTATTTTACATCTGTACTTACAATTAAATCTATTTTTGTTGGAAATGATAGTCTCATCCCTGCTGTTTTATTTTGCTCTAAGACAGTATTATTTAAATAATCACTGTTATATTCATATGTTATTTTACCTAATAAAAGTCCTGCTTTGGAAATAGTTTCTTTTGCTTTATTTAAATTAAGGTTAATCAAATTAGGAGTAACGTAATAATTAGGAGGAGTGCCTAAGCTTAAAATAAGAGTTATTTTATCATTTGATTTTAATATTTTACCAGATCTTGGATATTGAGAAATAATTACATTTTTTTTAAAATCATTACTATATTCATAGATAAGCGTATCAATTACTAAACCAAGTCTTTTAATTGATAGATTTGCATTTCTGTATGTTAAACCTGTAAAATCATCTAAAATTAAGTCCTTTTTTTCTCCAGCCACTGTCAATTTAATAATTCTTCCGGTCTTGAGTTTTGAAAAAGGTCTAGGACTCATTTTAATTACATCATTAGGATTGTGATTGTATGAAAAATCATGAAAAATAACTTGAGAAATAAAACCTAAAGAATCAAGTTTATCTTCAACTAGCCTATAATCTAACCCACGATAGTCTGGTAAGTATATATTAGCATTTTTATTTACAATAACTGGTAGTATCATTTTATCAAAAATGATTAATCCTGTGATAGAAAATAATATAAAAGTAATAATATATTTAAAAAATATTTTCATCAAGATATCTTTTTAAGTCTAACTGCAAACATTCCATCAAGCGAGTGTAAATAAGGTTTAATATTAAGAGCTCCTCTACTATCAATATATTTCTGATCAATATACTTGCTAGAATTGATTAATTTAAAGTTTTTATTATTACTCAAAAATTTATTTACAACCATCCAATTTTCATCTTCAATAATTGAACATGTACTATATACAATTATGCCGTTATTATTTATAATTCTTGAAGCATAATTTAATAAACTGTATTGTAACTCTGTAAATTTAATAATATCAGTATGTTTTCTTCTTATCTTAATATCAGGTTTTCTATGAATAATTCCAGTTCCAGTACATGGTACATCAATAAGTATCTTATCAATATTTTTAAGCTTGCATTTTCTAAAATCTTCATTAAATGTATAAATATTATTACATTGATAATTCTTAATATTTTCTTTTAATTGATAATAACGTTTTTTATCAATTTCGTATGCATATAGCTTATTTGTATTTTTAAGTATATTTGAAATGTATATTAATTTACCACCAGGTGAACTGCATGCATCAATAATTTTTTCATTTGATTTTGGATTCAATAGTTTAACTACAAATCCCGATGATGGTGATTGTACATAACCTAGCTTATTTATTGATAGGTAATTAGCAATAGTATTATTGATTTTATTGATTTTTAAATATTTTTTATAATCATTAAAAACTTTATGATTAATATTAAGTTTATTAAAGTAATCTTGAATCTCATTCATAGATTCTTTTGATATAGCTCTTATATAAATATCACGATTAGTTATATTCCAATCAATTAATTTAGTAAGGTTTTTTTTACCTATCTGCCTTAATAGTTTATCATATAACCATTTTGGATAGCTATAATTAATGTAATTTTCATTAAAATTAATTTTTTTATTACGTGAAACTTTTCTTAATAATGCATTTATAAAGTTAAAATTCTTTAGTTTTAATTCTTTTGCTAAATTCACAGCATTATCAATAATTGCATAATCGGGTATATTTTTAGAAAATAATAAATTATATATTGAAAATATTAATACACTTTTAGTTTGGTTTGAATTTTTTAATGTTGAATTTGCTGTAATAATTTTATTTATGAATAAAAAATTTTGAATAGATCCGTTTGTAATTTCAAATATGTAATTTTTATCTCTATCAGGTAAATTTTTAATATATTTATTTATTATAGATTTAAGCTGTTTTTTTGAGGTTAAGAAGTCGAGCAATATAGAATAGATTAAGTATCTTCTATGATCTTTGTATTTTTTATTCAAATATAATATTATCTTTTAAATTCATATTTTTAAAATCAATTGCAGTAATAGATTTTTTACCTTCAAATTGTAATGTGCTAGCAGTGATAAACCCTGCTTTGCATTTAATGTAAATATTATTATTTTTTACGAAAAATTGGCCGATTTGCATTGTATCATTTTCATTTAAATCATAATATGTATTATATAGCTTAACTCTTCTAGAATCTAGTAATAAATAAGGGCCAGGTGGTGTTAATCCTCTGAAATAGTTGTGGATTTTAATACAGTTATTATTGAGAGATATTTTATATTCATTTTTATTAATTTTATGCGCATATTCAATAATATCTCCTTCTTGTTTAAAAGGCTTTGTATTAATGATATCATCAATTGTTTTAACCAGTAATGATGATGCCTCAGTTGTTAGCATATCATGAGCATCACCATATGTTATTTTATCATTAATGTTGATTTTTTTTTGGTAAACAATATTACCCTTATCTATCTTGTCATTTAATATAAAAGAAGTTAGTCCAAGATGATCTTCACCATTAATAATTGAGCGTTGTATTGGACTAGCGCCTGGATATTCAGGAAGATATGATGCATGTATGTTTATTGATCCATATTTTGGCATATTAAAAATTGATTTTGGCAATATTCTATATGAGATAACTATAAATATATCTGATTTTAATAAATTGAGTTTATTAATAAAGTTTTGTTCATTAAGATTATCAATTTTGATAAGATTCAAGTTATTTTGTATTGCATATTTTGCGATGGGTGTTTGTTTTAATGTCTTATTTCTTCCACTAGGCTTATCAATATTCGTAATTACAGCTTGAATTTTATGATTTGATTTATGTAAGGTGATTAGTGGGTCTAATCCAAATATACCATTAGAAAAATAAACTATGTTCATTACTAGTCAATAGATATAACATAAGACTTCAAAATACTTATTGAAGATGTCCCAGTTGTAATTACAAGCTTATCCTTATTTTTGCCTTTAATATCAGTTATTTTGCCTGTAATTCCTCCACGTGTAATGATTTTATCTCCCTTTTTAAGATTTTGAAGCAATGAAGCATGTTTTTTTTGCTGTATTGATTGTGGTCTAATCATTAAAAAATAAATAACAGCAAACATTAAGATAAATATTGGCAGTGATCCTAATTTTTGTAATAATTCCATATTATATATTAAATATTAAAGTATATATAAATAAATTAAATATATGGAAATTGGACATATAAAAATAAATAATCCTATATTCTTAGCTCCAATGGCTGGCGTAACAGACTTACCATTTAGAACAATATGTAAAAGAATGGGTGCATCAATTGTATATACTGAATTTGTTAGTTCAGATGGTATTATTAGAGAAAATTTAAAAACATTAAATATGATGAAGTTTAATGACAATGAAAGACCTATTGGAATTCAAATATTTGGGAATGATCCAGATGTAGTATCAAAGTCTGCTAAGTATATATACGATAATTTTAAGCCAGATATTATTGATATAAACTTTGGGTGTCCTGTTCCGAAAATAACTAAGCGTGGAGCTGGATCTGCTGCGTTAAAAGATTTAGAAATAATGAAGGAGTTGGCATCTAAAGTTGTTGATATTGTCCCTAATGTTCCAGTGACAGTTAAGATGAGATCAGGTTGGGATAGCAATAACATTATTATAGGTGAAGCAGGGCCAATTCTTGAAAATGCAGGAATTAAAGCAATTACTTTACATGCAAGAACTTCTAAGCAGTTATATAAAGGCGATGCAAATTGGAATTTAATTAAAAATCTAAAGTCAACTGTTAATATTCCTATTATTGGTAATGGTGATGTGACATCTGTTGAAAAATATAATGAAATTAAATCATTAACTAATTGTGATGCTGTTATGATTGGAAGAGGATCATTAGGAAATCCTTGGATATTTAGAGATATTATTAATCATATTGAAAATCGTCCATCTGAAAGTGTTAGTGTAGAAAATATTGTAGAGACTTGTTTAGAACATGTCGATTTACTTGAGCAGCATAAACCAGGTGTAGCTTGTGTAAATTTATCAAAGAAACATATAAATTATTATCTGAAAAATTTCAATAATTCTTCATTATATAGAAAAAAAATTATGCATTCAGATAATATTTTAGATATAAAGAGTATATTAAAAACTATAATTTAAGCATAGCTCTTATCTAACAATTGCTCAAATTTATCAATTTCTAATGGTTTACTAAGTACAAAACCTTGTATTTGATCACAAGCATATTTTTTAAGTAACGCTATTTGCTCTTGCGTTTCAACTCCTTCAGCTATAACCTCAAGGCCAAGCTTATGTCCTAAGTCAATAACCAGATTAGCAATATTCGCATCGCTACTATCATGATGGGTTATATTAGATATAAATGATTGGTCAATTTTCAGCTTATCTATTGGAAATTCTTTTAGATAGCTTAGTGATGAATAACCTGTACCAAAATCATCAATTGATATAGAAATACCCATATCCTTAAATTCATTGAATATCTTTATAGTCCTATTGACATCTTGCATAATTACACTCTCAGTTAACTCTAGTTCAATAAAGCTAGGATCAACACCAGTAGATTTGATAGAATCTTTAATAATATTAATAATTTTGTCCTGATTGAATTGCTTTGCAGATATGTTGATTCCTGCAGTTAAATTATAACCTCGATCATGCCATTTTTTAGCTTGTTGACATACTTTTTTTATTACCCACTCACCTAGTGGTATAATTAGATTTGTTTCTTCTGCAATTGGAATAAATTTATATGGTGCTAACACACCTATATCTGGCTTGTTCCAACGAATTAGAGCTTCAAAGCCAATGATTTTATTGGTTTCTAATCCAAGCTGAGGTTGATATACCAAGTTGAATTCTTCATTTTCTATAGCTTTATATAACCCTGTCTCAAAATTTAGCCTTTCCATAATTTTAGAATTCATATCAGGTTTATAAAGATGGAATTGATTTTTACCAAGATCTTTAGATTTGTACATAGCAGCATCAGCATTTTTAATTAATTTATCTGCAGTATCTCCATCTTGAGGATATATCGCTATTCCAATACTAGCTGTTATGTGCAATTCCTGTCCTTCAATTACTACATTTTTAAATTGTTCATTTAAAATTCTTTCACATAATTTAAATATACCACTGATTCTTTTTACGTTAGGTAATAATATAGTAAATTCATCTCCACCCCACCTAGATACTGTATCTCCTTTCCTTACGCTTTCGTTCAATTTTGCAGCTATTATTTTAAGTAATCTATCACCAGCGGCATGACCCATTGAATCATTAACATATTTAAAATTATCTAAATCAATAAATAATACAACAATCACCTCATCCTTTCTTTCAGCTGCAAGTATACTTGTCTCAAGTCTGTCATGGAACAAGGCTTTATTTGTTAGGCCTGTTAGCTCGTCATAATGAGCTTGTTTGTGTATTTGGATATCATCAATTTTTCTTTTAATAGCCATTGCAATTTGATCAGAAACAAATTGCAGGAGCTTCATATCCTCTTCTCTAAAAACATAGTCATTTTTATAATTTTGAACACCAATCATTCCAATTGTTTTGCCATTTAATAGTTTTAAAGGAACACCGAGCCAATTATAGCAAGGAGAACCAATAGGCTCAATATTATTAGTTTTAATTAAATTTTTATATATATCATGATTTAACAATAATGACTCACCTGTATTTAATACATATTCAGTTAGGCCCTTTTTCATTTTATATGGTTTAGGTTTTTTATCTTTTTCATCTACAAAATATGGAAATGATATACTATTTAGCTTCCAATCAGCTAAGGCTATATAAAAATTTGTTACATTAGTAATAGCAGAAAGTATGTCATGTATTTCTTGATATAGGCTATCTAGATCTTCCGTATCGTGAATTGCTTCTGATATTTTATAGATACATGATTTTTTAACTTCTTCATGATGAATATGTGTAATATCTTCAATGATTGATAGAATATATGTTTTTTTCTTGCTAGTATATTTATTAAAAGATAATCTTATATATTTCAACTTATTATCTTTGCTTTCAATTTTAAGATCTAATGTTTTATTAATATTGTTATCTATATGATTACCAAAAACTTCAGCTTGCTTAATATCTAATAATTCAATAAAAGATTTATTTATAAGTTCTTTTTGTTCCCATTTAATTAGCTTTGAGAAGAAGTCATTAGTAAAGACAATTTTAAAGTCTTTATCTAAAATAAATATGCCTTCATGAAGTTTATCTACTATATTTTTATAATCTTTTAATTCAATATTCATTAGAAATC
>CETH01144038.1_pt1 | contig 13097 bp, 14 predicted proteins | sample 361461 | NCBI WGS metagenome assembly CETH01 (sample SAMEA2622695, study PRJEB7988) | marine metagenome | isolation source: saline water (ENVO:00002010), including
TTTCAAGAGATGGTTTAAGAATAAGCTCTACAAGAATTAGAGAGGCCCTCTTGCAGAGCAAGTTTGAGCTGGCAGCACAATTACTTGGGCGTCCCTATACGTTTTCAGGAAAAGTGGTTTATGGAAAGCAATTAGGTAGAACTATCGGTGTGCCTACTGCAAATCTTTGGATACCAAAACAAAGACTTCCTATAGCTGGTGTATATGCAGTTAAGTGTTTGTTGGCAGGAGAGTCATTCAATGGAATTGCAAATATGGGCATCAGACCAACAGTAGACGGATCTAAACCTGTTCTTGAAATCCACATATTTAATTTCAGTGAGTCTATATATGGTCAAAGATTGACTGTAGAATTCAAAAATAAACTTCGTGATGAGAAGAAATTTGATAATATTGACCTATTAAAAGAACAAATTCTTCAAGACATATCTCAAGCAAAAGAAATACTGGAATAATTCTCTATGAGCAAAGAATATCGGGATACTTTAAATCTACCGGAAACTGATTTATCGATGAAAGCTGGTTTGCCCAGAAAAGAACCAGAAATATTAGAATTTTGGAACTCTATTAACCTCTATCAAAAAATTAGAGAGCAAAATGTTGATAAGGAAAAGTTTATTCTTCATGACGGGCCTCCCTATGCTAATGGAGATATCCATTTAGGTCATGCCGTTAATAAAATTCTTAAGGACATTACAATAAAATTTCAAAGCATGCTTGGAAAAGATGCGCCATATGTTCCTGGTTGGGATTGTCATGGCTTGCCAATTGAATTAAATGTTGAAAAAAAATATGGCAAGGGAAGTGATCTTGTTAGAGATAAAAAATCATTTATAAAAGCTTGCAGAGAATATGCACAATCTCAGGTTGACAAGCAAAGAAAAGATTTTATTCGATTGGGAGTATTGGGTGATTGGGAGAATCCATATCTATCATTAAATAAAAGTTTTGAAGCAGACACTGTTCGCGCATTAGGAAGAATCATTGCTAACGGACATCTTGAGCAAGGAGAAAAACCTGTCCATTTTTGCATGGATTGCAGATCAGCTTTAGCCGAAGCTGAAGTAGAGTATCTGGATAAGCAATCTCATTCTATTGATGTGAAGTTTAAAGTGTTGCCTAAATCTATTGAGTCGCTTTGCTCAGCATTTCAAGTTGATAAAGTTGAAGAAGCATATTTTGTTATTTGGACGACAACTCCATGGACAATCCCATCAAATGTTGCTGTATGTATTCATGAAGAAATTGAGTATATTTTTGTTAGAGGCGATAACGATCATTTTATTATTGCAAAAGACCTATTGGATGAATGTTCTGATAGATGGGGCATTGAGTTAGAGATTCTTGGATCAGTTTTAGGAAAAGAAATTAATGAGATCGCCATGGCTCATCCTTTGTATGAAAGGGAATCAAAGCTATTGTACGGAGACCATGTCACCACTGAAAGTGGAACAGGTTGTGTGCATACTGCTCCAGCGCACGGGTTGGATGATTACTTTATCTGCATAAAGAATGGTCTTGAATCTGTAAAAGCCTTGGATAATCGTGGCATTTTTAAAGAAGAATACGGACCATTAAGCGGCTTAAGCACTAATAAGGGAGACCCGATTATTATTGAATTATTACAGGACAAAAACGCATTACTTGCTCATCAACAATATGATCATTCATATCCCCATTGTTGGAGGCACAAGTCACCAGTCATTTTTATGTCAACCCCGCAATGGTTTATTTCAATGAAGAAATCTGGTCTTAGTGATGGAGCAGTGAATGCAGTTAAAAAGGTTAATTGGGAGCCTAGCTGGGGAGAAGAACGCATTCTTTCAATGCTCGAAGATCGCCCTGATTGGTGTATTTCGAGACAACGAAATTGGGGCGTTCCAATTACTTTAATTATTCACAGTGAAACAGGCGAGATTCATCCCAAACAGAATCTGCTTTTTAATCAAATAGCAGATGTTATTGAGAAAGAGGGTATCGAGGGTTGGGATAATTTAAGCCTTGATTCCTTAATTGATGATGCTGAATCCTATTCTAAGGTTTATGACACTTTAGACGTTTGGTTTGACTCAGGTGTAACTCACATGTGTGTTTTAGATAATTTATATGGTGCAGATGTGGTTGCAGATCTCTATCTCGAGGGATCAGATCAGCATAGAGGATGGTTTCAATCGTCATTACTGACTGGAATTGCAACAAATGGCATGGCTCCTTATCACTCAGTTCTCACTCATGGATTCGTTGTTGATGATGAAGGCAGAAAACAATCCAAGTCTTTGGGTAATACCATTTCACCTCAAAAAATTTGGGATACATTGGGTGCTGATATTTTAAGACTGTGGATTGCTTCAACTGATTTTAGAAGTGAAATGGTTGCTTCTGATGAGATATTTAAGAGGGTTTCAGACCAATACAGAAGAATCCGAAATACCTTTAGATTTTTATTGGGAAATATTAATGACTTTAATGTAAATAAGGATTCTATTGAGCTCAATAATTTACTTGAACTTGATAAATGGGTTTTGCATGAACTTGCTCTCTTACAAGAGGATGTAAAGGAATTTTATAAAGCATATTCATATCATCAAGTTATTCAGAGAATACATAATTTTTGTGTCAATCAATTAGGTGGCATTTATCTAGATATCATCAAAGATAGGCAATACACCACTCAACAAGATTCTGAGATAAGAAGATCAGCTCAAACTGCAATGCAATTAATTGTTAATCAGCTCGTCGTATTAATTTCACCTGTCTTATCTTTTACAGCTGAGGAGATTTGGCAAGGCAATGATTTTCTTTTGGCAGAGGCAGACTCAGTATTTTTATCAACCTTAAAAGATTTAGAAAGTTTTAATAGTGATCTCTCAAATGCAGATTGGAAGAGAATGCTGGAGATCAAAGAAGAAGTTAATCAAAGCATTGAAGAGTCTAGAGCTGGTGGAGTCATTAAAGGCTCATTGGATGCATCAATTGAGTTAATTCTTAATACCGATGATTTTAACTTAGCAAATAAGTTTGCATCAGAAATGCATTTCTTTTTAATAGTTTCAGAGTGCAACATTCTTCAAGGAGATTTTTTAAAGATATCCGTGTTTAAATCATCTGCGGAAAAATGTGTGAGATGTTGGCATAGAAATAAATCAGTTGGCTCTTCTAACAAGCATCCAGAATTATGTAATAGGTGTTTAGAGAACCTAGATGGTCCAGGAGAGGATAGAAGATTTGCTTAGCATCAAACAAGGCTATCTTGCTATATTTTTTTTAATTGTAATTGACTTATTATCAAAATTTGTTGCTGAAGAAAACTTAGTATTTGGGGAGGCAATCCCGCTGATACCAATATTAGATTTATTGTTGGTATTCAATTCAGGCATAGCTTTTAGTATTTTTGATTTTAATAATAATGTATTTAGTTTTGGCTTATCTCTCTTTGGATTAATGATTGTTGCCTATCTTCATTCACTATATAAAAGTGAAGAATCTTCCATTAATCGTCTTTCTTTGATCTTGATTATTGGTGGAGCGCTTGGAAATATTCTTGATAGATTTCCAGATGGGGTGGTAACTGATTTTTTATTTTTTTATGTTGGCAATACTTCATTTTTTATTTTTAATTTTGCAGATGCTTTTATTTCAATTGGTGCTGCTTTATTTTTCTTGACGGAGTTTAAAAAATTTCTTCAAAATAGATCACGATGAAGACTAAAGTTTTATTGGCGAACCCAAGAGGATTTTGCGCTGGAGTAGATCGAGCTATTGATATCGTTAACCAGGCTTTAAATAAATTTGGACCACCTATCTATGTTCGCCATGAAGTTGTTCATAATAAGACTGTAGTTGAAGAATTAAAATCTAAAGGCGTCATATTTGTTGATGAGCTCAGTGAAGTTCCTCAATCATCTCATGTTATTTTTAGTGCTCATGGAGTGTCTGAGAAGGTTGAGAATGAAGCTGAAGAATTTAACCTGCTATCTTTCGATGCTACATGTCCCCTAGTAACCAAGGTTCACAGTGAGGTTCAGCGCCATGTCAGAGCTGGCAGAGATATTATATTAATTGGTCATGAGGGACATCCTGAAGTAGAAGGAACGCTGGGAAGACATAATCCCATTGATTCAAATAGCAAGATTTATCTCGTGCAAGACGAGGTAGAAGCTAGATCATTAAGTGTCTCGCAGCCTGAAAATCTTGCATATGTAACACAAACGACTCTAAGCCTAGATGACACTATTGCCATAGTTAAAATCCTATACCAACAATTTCCTAAAATTTTAAAACCGAAAAGCGACGATATCTGTTATGCAACTCAAAATAGACAGGATGCAGTTAAGCAACTTGCTTTGGAAAGTGAGTTTATTGTTGTTATAGGCTCAAGAAATAGCTCTAATTCAAATCGTCTAAAAGAATTGGCTGAGAAGTGTGGTGCTAGTTCTGTCTTGATAGATGATGCTGAGGAGCTTGATTTTAAATCTTTGTCTAAATATAAAAGTATTGGTATAACAGCTGGAGCATCCGCGCCAGAATCAATTGTTCAGAGTGTGGTAAGGGCAATTAGCCTTGAATTAAATACAGTTGCCGAAGAGTTAGGCGAAAATAAAGAAAATATATATTTTAGACTGCCCCCTGAGTTACGCTGATTTAAAAGATAAAAAAATTTTATGTCTTAAATTTCATCCATTACACTGTTTCTATGTCTAGAGGAAAAATATGATCTCTCAAGATGGCATTATTGATGTTGCAGAATTTTGTCCATCTCCGAATTTTGATGAAAGACCAAATAATGCTGAAATTGATTTAATTGTAATTCACGCTATTAGTCTCCCAGCAGGTAGTTATAACACTCAGCTTATTAAAGATTTATTTTTAAATTGTTTAGATCCAGGCAAAGATGATTTTTTAGAATCGATTATGGATTTAAAAGTATCTTCCCATTTTTTAATTACGCGTAAAGGAACATTAATTCAGTTTGTGTCTACTGATAAGAGAGCATGGCATGCTGGTGTTTCTGCTTACAAAGGAAGGGAGAACTGCAACGACTTCTCAATTGGTATCGAGTTAGAGGGTTGCGATGACGAGGAGTTTGAACAGCCACAATATAATTCTTTATCAAGATTGATTAATTTTTTATGTATCGACTTACAAATTAATAAACAAAATATTGTGGGTCATGCTGACATAGCTCCAGGCAGAAAATCAGATCCAGGACCATTATTTGACTGGACTTTACTACAATCAATGCTATGAGAAGAAAGTTAATAGGTATTTTGTTGCTTGGTTTTGCCTCTGGCCTTCCTTATATGCTTGTCTTCTCAACACTAACAGCTTGGCTAAGAGATGTAGGCATTTCTTTAACTGAAATAGGTTTTTTTGCTTGGTTGGTTCTTACATATTCCTTAAAATTTTTGTGGGCACCATTTGTAGATAGATATTCAATTCCTGGATTTAAATTTTTTGGAAAAAGAAGGGGATGGATTCTCTTTTGCCAATCAGTGATATTTTTATCACTAATTGGAATGAGTCTTATAGACCCACTCCAAAATATTAAATTATTAGCACTGTTTGCATTTTTTGCAGCCTTTTTTGGCTCAATACAAGATGTTGCAGTAGATGCTTTAAGAATTGAGATTGGTAAAGCAAAAGAGCAGGGTGATTTAGCAGCAAGTTATCAGCTAGGATATCGAATTGCAATCCTTGTCGCTTCATCTATGGCATTAATTTTTGCTGATTTATATAGCTGGTCTTATGTATATCAATTAATGGGTATTCTTATGTTGATAGGATCAGCAGGAGCCTTGATATGCTATGAGCCCACTAATCAGGAAATTGCTATTTTAAGATTTGATGAAGCTCTCTTTGAGGCTTTCAAAGACTTCTTCAATCGCTTTGGCTTATGGTCTGCAGCTATACTTTTGTTAATAATCTCTACATATAGGCTTACTGATATTGTCATGGGGCCTATGGCAATGCCTTTCTATTTAGACTTGGGATTTTCAAAAACTGAAATAGGAGCGCTGGTAAAAACTATAGCTCTTCTTGGATCAGTTATTGGTTTTTTCATTGGCGGCTTGTTAATAAAAAGAATTCATTTATTTAATGCACTACTATTTGGAGGTTTATGTGTTTTATTCACTAATTTATTTTTTGCTTATGTTGCAACTGCTCAGGCAAATATTTCCCTTTTATCTGTAATTGTTGGTTTAGATAGCTTTGCAGCAGGTCTGGTGGGTACTATAAACATTGCCTTTTTAACAAGTTTGGTTTCAAAAAAATTTACCGCGGTACAGTATGCTATGTTGACATCATTCATGATGCTACCTGGTAAATTTTTCAGTGGTTTTTCAGGTATTCTGGCTGATTACTATGTATCAACCTCATCTCTAGAAAGTGGTTGGGCATACTTTTTTTATACTACTTCTGCTATGTCTATTCCTGCATTATTGTTAATAATGATCTACAAGAAAAACTATGCAACTAATTCAGCATAGTTTTAGGCTCATTCTTTTAGTTTCTATAGTATTTATATCAATTCTTTCCATTCAGGAGATTGAGGTCCAATCCTCAGTTAACTTTAGTGACAAATTACTTCATTTTTTTTGTTTTTTATATCTCACCATTATCAGTTGGCTTAGTAGAATTATTTTCAAGGAATTATGGCTTTATGTTATAGTCCTCGCCTATGGAATTTTGATTGAGATAATTCAGATATATATACCATATCGATCATTTGAATTTTTAGATATTTTTGCTGATTTCTTAGGAATTTTAGTAGGAATTTTCTTAATAAATTTCTTGAAAGATTTTTATCCGAACTATTGAATTAATTTTTTTAAGCCATAAATAACATTTAGCCTTAAGTTATAGGGGAAATTGTTATTTTTAAAGCAGGAGATTTGCTATGAAATTGAAACCTTTACACGATAAAGTTTTAGTTAAAAGAACAGATGAAGAACAAACCACACCTGGTGGAATTGTTTTACCTGGCTCAGCTACAGAAAAGCCTTCTCAGGGTGAAGTTGTTGCTGTTGGGCCTGGAAAAAGACAGGACAATGGAGACGTTAGTCCAATGGGCGTTAAAGTTGGTGACTTAGTGATATTCGGTCAGTATGGTGGCAATGAAGTAAAAATAGATGGCGATGAATATCTTATGCTCAGTGAAAGTGATATTTACGGTATTTTCAGTTAAAAATTTAATTAATTATTTATTAGGAGAATAAAACATGTCAGCTAAAGATGTAAAATTTGGAGATTCTGCAAGAGTTAAAATGCTTCAGGGCGTTAACATTCTTGCAGATGCGGTTAAAGTTACCTTAGGTCCTAAGGGAAGAAATGTTGTTTTGGATAAATCTTTTGGTGCTCCAACTGTAACTAAAGATGGTGTTTCAGTAGCTAAAGAGATCGAGTTAGAAGATAAATTTGAGAACATGGGTGCTCAGATGGTTAAGCAGGTATCCTCACAAACTTCAGATGAAGCTGGAGACGGAACAACAACAGCTACTGTTCTCGCTCAATCAATAGTGAATGAAGGCCACAAATCTGTTGCAGCAGGAATGAATCCTATGGATTTAAAGAGAGGTATTGATAAAGCTATCACAACAGCAGTTCAATTCGTTGAAAAACTTAGTGTGCCTTGCTCTGATGACAATACTATTGCGCAAGTTGGAACAATTTCTGCAAATGGTGATCAAGACGTTGGTGGAATTATCGCTGAAGCGATGGAAAAAGTTGGTAAAGAGGGTGTTATTACTGTTGAAGAAGGTAATGGTATTGATAACGAGCTAGATGTTGTTGAGGGAATGCAATTCGATAGAGGTTACTTATCTCCATATTTTGTCACAAACCAAGACAACATGACTTCTGAGCTTGAGAATCCTTTTATTCTTTTGCATGACAAGAAAATTTCTAACATCAGAGATATGTTGCCTTTGTTGGAATCAGTAGCAAAGGCAGGAAGACCCTTATTAATTATTGCTGAAGATATTGAAGGAGAGGCTCTTGCAACCCTTGTAGTAAATAATCTTAGGGGAACAGTTAAAGCTGCAGCATGTAAGGCTCCTGGTTTTGGAGATAGAAGAAAAGCGATGCTTGAAGATATTGCTATTCTAACTGGCGGTACTGTTATCTCTGAAGAAGTTGGACTGTCTCTTGAAGGTGCAACTATTGAAGATTTAGGAACAGCAAAAAGAGTCTCATTAGATAAAGATAATACAACTATTGTTGATGGTGCTGGTGATCAAAAAGCTATAGTAGCTAGAGTTAATCAAATCAGGACTCAAATAGAAGATACTTCCTCTGATTATGATAGAGAAAAGCTGCAAGAACGGGTTGCAAAACTGGCTGGCGGGGTTGCTGTTATCAAAGTTGGAGCTGGTTCTGAGATAGAAATGAAAGAAAAGAAAGCAAGAGTTGAAGATGCTTTGCACTCAACTCGAGCAGCTGTTAAAGAAGGAATTGTTCCTGGTGGAGGAGTTGCTTTAGTTAGAGCTTTAGAATCACTTACCAAGCTTAAAGGTGATAATGATGACCAAAATGTTGGTATTAACATCGTCAGAAAAGCTTTTGAATCTCCGTTAAGGCAAATTGCGGCAAATGCAGGTGAAGAGTCATCTGTTATTGTTGCAAAAGTTATTGATGGCGAGGGCTCATATGGCTTTAATGCAGCAAATGGTGAATATGGCGATATGATAGAAATGGGTATTCTTGATCCTGCTAAAGTAACTAGAACTGCTCTTCAAGCAGCTGGTTCAGTCGCTGGAATGATGATTACAACAGAAGCAATGGTTACTGATATGCCTCAAGATGATACTGCGGCCCCTGCTATGCCTGACATGGGCGGAATGGGTGGCATGGGTGGAATGCCAGGTATGATGTAAATCATTTCATTTAATTTAAGAAAACGGGGATCATTCCCCGTTTTTTTATAAAAATAATGCCTACATATTGATTCTTATTTAAATGTAAATGATAATCATTTACATTAAAATATTCATGGAGTTAGTTTAATGAAATTAGAACAAACATTGTTATTTTTAAGTCTATCTCTCTTCGCATCATCAAATTTATATGCTCATTCAGTAAATTCGTTTATAGGCAACATTCACATTCACCCCTCAGAGGTTATAGCAGCAGTCATAATTTTTTTATTATCTGGCAACAGATTAATGGTTTTAATTTCAAATAAATTTTTTAAGAAAGGAGAGTAAAATGTTAAATATAGAACAAATTCATGCTCATTGTGATATTCCATGCGCGGTTTATGATCCCTATGCTGCTCAGTACGCTGCTTTGTCTGTGATTAGATTTTTTGATTTGATTAACGAAATTAAAGATTCTCTTGATGACAATGAATCAATAGCTAAATTTATTAGATTAGTTGGGCAAAAGGAGGAGCATGCACAAATTGTAAAAGATGAAATTGTAACAATATGGGGTGATTATTTTAAAGCGCCTCAATTGGAGGCTTTTCCCGAGTCTCATGAGCTAGTTCATGCCATAATGATGGACGCTTCGCAATGCAAGCAAACTCTTGAAAAACAACATGCGATGAATTTACTAGAAAAGGTAAATAAGTTTTCAGAAATTTTTTGGCAATCAAAAGATGTTCCTACAGAGACCAAAATAGCTTCTTTTGCTCCAAGCCTTCCAATTACCTGTCCAGTTTTAAAGTCATAATTTATCTTTTTTGCTTTCAATATTTAGGGTTAAGGGCTCAAGCATGGAGCCCTCTTATAAAGAGGGTGAGATAGTAATCTGTTTTAGATCCCAGAGACTAAAACCCAATGATGTAATTGCAATTAGAACTAGGAATTACGGTAAGGCTCTAAAAAGAATTTCTTCTATCTCAAATGATGAGATTACAGTAAGAAGTGACAATGATGCTTATTCTTCTCGGGTAAATAATATTCCATATAAATTCAAGTCAGTAATTGGAAAGGTAATTCTTAAAATAAGATAAATTTGAACCCGTAAGATAATTAAATAAAAAATTCTTTCTAAAAAAGTATAAATTTATTTTTTAATAAGTTTCCTTGGATATATACTCTGTATTACCACAACTTTTTCCGGGGAGGGAACATGGAAGCTTATTTAGGAACGGTTTTGATTAGGTTTGCCCACATCTTGTTTGGGGTGTTATGGATTGGTCTTTTGTATTACTTTAATTTTGTCCAAACAGAATATTTTAAAGTGTCAGAAGCCTCTGCAAAGTCTGACGTGGTCCAGAAATTAGTACCAAATGCTTTATGGTATTTTAGATGGGCAGCGGCGTTTACATTTTTCACTGGTTTATATTTGCTTTATTGGTTAAGTATTACAGTCAACATAGGTATTGTATTGGGCGCAGTAATGGCTTCATTCATGGCCGCAAATGTATGGTTTGTAATTTGGCCGAATCAAAAGAAAGTTATTGCTGGTGCTCCTGATGCTGCAGATGCTGGTGCAAAAGCAGGATTAGCTTCACGTACTAATACTTTGTTTTCATTGCCAATGCTTTACTTGATGGTCTATTCTGCTCACGGCGGAGCTTTACCAATGATTGCTGAGACTGGTATGAATAGCCTTTGGATTGGTTTAGCAATTATTTTGCTAATTGAGGTAAATGCATTATTTGGCAAAATGAATGCAATGATTAATTCTGTAAAGGCAGTTATCCATTCAGGTGTAGCCCTTACAGTAATATTTGGATTATTGGTTCATTATTTATAATTCTTAGAAATTTCTTAAAGAGGAGAGCTTAGCTCTCCTTTTTTTTAATTTTTACTTTTTCAATAGAATTATCAATAATGCTCAAAATTTCTATTCTGTAGGCATTAATTTCTAGGCAAACATTCTCTTGAGGTATTTGGTCAAGGTAATCAGTGATCGTCCCATTGATAGTTTTTGAGCCATCTTCATCAATATCCCAATCCATAAAATTATTTAATTCTCTAATCTTTGAGTTTCCATCAGCAATAACCGAACCATCTTTTTTAACAAGGAACTCTTTTTCTAAATCTGCCTTAGCGGCACCAAATTTTCCAACTATCTCATTAAAAATATCTTCCATTGTTAGTAGGCCCTGTATTTCACCATACTCATCAACCACCAATGAAAGATTATTATCCTCTTTTTGAAATTGGCTGAGCTGAGTTGAGATAGTTGTAGTTTGGGATATAAATGTTGTATCAAAAAGAATATTTTTAATATCATTTCCAGCCTCAAGAGCTTCTATAAATTGATGCGAGTCTTTCAGATGAAGCATACCAATTATGTGATCAATGGATTTTTTAAAAACTGGTAATCTACTGTAATAAGATGAGCCAATAATTTCTTGAGCAGCTTCAAAGTTTTGCGTGATATCTATCCCTATAATTTCAGCATGAGGTATCATGATATCTTCAACAGTTAATTCTTCCATGCCTAAGATTGATGAAAGCATTTCTCGGGACTGATTTGGAATTAAATCACCATGTTCTTCAAGCAGTGTTCTTAATTCATCAGAGTTTAAATTATCGTTTGCAGCGGATTGCATTGGATCAACATTAAACATCCGAAGTATTCTAGAGCTTATTATATTAGTTAACCAAACCAGAGGCTTGAATATAATTACCAATACTTTCAGAAGCCATGAAGATTTAGTTGCAAAATTTTCTGGATATACACTGGCAATAGTTTTTGGGGTTATTTCAGAAAAAATTAAGATAACAAGAGTTAAAATAATTGATCCAACTAATACATTCCCATCAAAATAATCAATCATTATTATTGTAACTATTGCCGAGGCTAAAATATTGGCAAAATTATTGCCAATCAATATAGATGCTAGCAATATATCTGGCCTTTGTAGCAATTTTAGAGCTCTCAAAGCTCCCTTAGAGCCCTTGGACATGTTCCTTAATTTAACTTTGTTAGATGCCATCATCCCAGTTTCAGAACCAGATGAGAAAGCCGAGAAGATCAATAGCACAAATAGTGCTAAGAATAGGAAAGAAATAGAATTAGTGCTCAAGAAGAATTTATAAGTAGTTTATTAAAAAAATTGAATTACCAAAATATGCCAAAAGGACCATAGCAAAAGAAAGAATGGTTCCTCTAACTGCATATCGTACCTTAAGGTTAGCGTATTTTACCCCTAAAAACGTAAGCATATATATAATTAAAGCGAATGCTGTAAAGATAATTTTAAATATTAATTCTAAATCAAGGTCACCAAGAACCATTAGCCCAGAAATAAGCGATAACACTATACCACCAAGGCCAAATCCAATTAAAATAAATATCTCGTTATATTCTCTTTCTACAGACTTAGCATTAGAACCAATCTCACCTTTTTTAATCTTTGTAATGTGTCTTTCAAGCAATGTTGTTTCCAAAAAAGTAACAATCAATATTACTATGCTAAAGCTTGTAGCAGAGATGTGTAGACCCAAAACCGAAATGCCTTTTGTAAATGTTGTGAAGCCAATTATTACCATTAAAGCCAAGGATAGACCTACATAAACCTGCTTTGGTGACTTCAGCAAAGCTCTTGATATGAAATAGCTCACTAAAGCAATTAATGTGGTTATTGGAAATGACACAATCTTATTTTTTTTGTAATCTTTATATATTAACACTATCAAATTCGTCAAGGTTAACCTAAAATACATCCCTTTTTATAAATACAAATATAATTTTAATTATGGTAGTAGTTAGACTTGCAAAAAGTGGAGCAAAAAAGAACCCTTATTATTTCATAACGGTCGCTGACTCCAGAAAACCCAGAGATGGTGCCTTTATTGAGCGCTTAGGTTTTTTTAATCCCTCAGCAAAAGGATCTGAAGAAAGAATGAGATTTAATGTAAATAGACTTGATCATTGGATTGCTCAGGGTGCACAGCTTTCAAACAAAGTCAAAGAACTGGCAAAGGATGCAAGACTTTCTCCGGATGACCTTCAAGTTAAACTTGATGCAAAAAAAGAAAAAAGATCTTTAAAGAAAGAGGCAATGAAAGCCAAGAAAGTTGCTGAGTTAGAGGCTCAAGCTAAAGAGGCTGAAGAAGTAGAGGCAGAAGTAGAAGCAGCAGAAGCCCCAGCAGAAGAGGTAACTCCAGCAGAAGAGCAAACTCCAGTCGAAGAGG
>CETH01443698.1_pt1 | contig 13077 bp, 19 predicted proteins | sample 361461 | NCBI WGS metagenome assembly CETH01 (sample SAMEA2622695, study PRJEB7988) | marine metagenome | isolation source: saline water (ENVO:00002010), including
AAATAGTAAAAAATAATAAAATAGTATAAAATAGTAAAATTTACAATAATTTACAATAATTTATAATAATTTGTTTTTATTATAAATTATTTTAATAATATAATATATATGCTTAGTTTAGATATAACTAAAAAGATAAAAAAGCCTATTACTAGGTCTTCAGTACAAAATAATTTAAATTCTGAAAATGATAAGAAACAAGTTACAGGATTTATAGTCTATGTTATTTTAATATTAATGTTTATTCCGTATATGTTATATTTATATTATCCTACGATACTTACATTTTATATACCAAATGTTGATATGATTGCTAATATATTAACAACAATAAACAAACCTGATATATTCTCAAAGTTGTACGTATCAGAACCAAATAATATACTTTCTTATATATCACTTAATCTTATAAATTGGATATCTTTAATGGGTATCGCTTATGCGATATCTCACGTTTCTTATACAAGAGGTATTCACTATGGTATGGTTGCAGGTGGTGTCATGTTTTTAATGACATATTTATTGCCAACACAACTATTACCATTTTTAATTAAATATATGGATAAACATCGCTCTAAAAATATGGATCTTAAAAAACATGAGTATATAATATTATATATTTTAGGATTTCTAATGGCAATTAGTATTATTATGTTAGAATCGTATATATTAGAAAGTATCAATTAAAATATTTTAATATTTTCTGTTTTAGTTTTGCGTAGCCCATCATCTATCCCATAAATAATAATCATTAGTAAGTAAATACTAAATGATGAGAATATATGCCACATATCATGATAATCAAAATAATCTAAAAAAATACAAGGTCTATTTAATTTTCTTGAGTTGCTAGGACTTAACATCTTATCTGTTACAGCGATTTCATAATATATTAAAGATACTGTAAATAGACAAATATCTATAAACATATAAACCCATAACCGACCACTTATAATTTCACCATTTAATATTTTATTAATGATGTAGAACAAAAAATAAATGATGAGATTCATTAAAAATAGTCCCAATAACCATTCTGTGAATTTAGTTTTATAATAAGATGCTAATACTAACATCGTTATAGATGATAAATTCGCAATAAGTAAAAATACAAATTTACGTGAATCATCTGGTCTAAAATTAACAATTATATCTTTTGATATTTTAATATTATTTATAATATCTTTACTTATTTTTAATTCTGTTCCATAATATACATTGATTGTTCCAACAATCATTAAGTAAAACATTAATATGTATATTATCGTCCAAAACCATACTTCTCTTCCATCACTTATACCTGACAAAGGTAAAATATTTAACAATACAATAACTGCTAAAAAAATATACACATTAAATGCGTGTGGTAATCTCAAAGGATGTCTTTTAGAGTATAACACTATAATCATTAAAGCCGTTCCAATAAACATAAATGTTGTATCAAATTGGAAATTTAGTTTTGAAGGACAAATGTGATATATAGCAGAATATACACCTTCCAATGTTAATACTAATCCTAAACTATAATATATAGATTTTTTATTATAAACACCATAGATTGTATCATCTTGTAAAGAATCACCAAAATATTCTATACGACTTAGTTTTATATAACATATATATACTAGTCCGAGTATGATATATCCCATATTTGATATAACATTGTTAAATGCTGGAATACCACCTAAATCGTGTTTGCATTTTTCATTATAATAACATACAACATTACGATCATGTGCTTGAAAAAAAACAAATTGTAAAGAAGGTAAAACGTAATAAACACTAATAATCATCATAAACTTCCAAAAATATCTAAGTTTATGATTAACTATATTTCTGTCTTGAACCAACAATGGGTTGCTTTCACTCATATAATTATGTATGATGCCTACATTCTTAAATAAAATTTAAAATTTCATTTAACAATTAATCTATATGTATATTATATATGAAAAGTCAAAAGTTAAGATTAGCACATCCTGACAAAATTCCAGTAATTGTTAAAAATAATAAAACAAAGGAAACAATGAAATATCTCGTACAAGAACGTATTTCATTATGTCAATTTCTTTTAATTCTAAGAAAAAAGATTAATCTTTCAGAAGAAGAAGGACTTTATATATATGCAAATGATCACGTATTGATTGATATGACATTTCCAATGATAGAAATATATAATCGTCATAAAAATGAAAAAGATGGATTATTATATTTAACAATTACTGGGGAGAATGTCTTCGGTTAATTTATATATTGTAAAATATCGTTTTGTTAATTTAACTTTGTCACAATATCCTAAACATTTTACTAAAGGTATCATATGGTATCCGTTACATTTTAGTATTTGACGAAGCATATTTATAGCTGGAAATTTTTGTTTTTTTATACTATTCAAATGTAAGCATGTCAATATATTTGAACTATATTTCTTTTTTAATTTAGGTATTAATTTATAATATGATTCAATAACGTCTTTATCTAATAAAATGTCTCTTTCAAAGGTATAATTATCTAATGTATCTATATTTTTAATATTAATTATTTCTAGCAACTCTTTTAGTATGTCTTGTTCCATATTATTTTATATTTTTAATATATATTGTATATGGAAAATAAACAAAGCGATGATAATTTTATAGATACTTTATTGGCAGAAGCTGATGAAAAATGGAAACATAGTTATACTGCTGCTGAAATCAAAGAAGATATGAAAGAAGCAGTAACCGAGTTTTACGAGCCATATCTAAATTATGAGGGTAATAAAGAAAATATGGAAACAACAATAAAAAAATTAGATGATTATATATATATTCATGAAGATGAACCTGTTTTTCCTGGTAGATATATTAGATATTTAGATCATAAATTCCATCGTAACTTACGATTGTCTCGAGGAGAAATTGTTTTGAAATATGAGGATGATCTTGTTTTACTCAAAAGATTTTGGAAAATTTTTAGGATAAAAAGATGTAATGTAAGAATATTTATGAAATTAAACAAAACGGATAAATTTAGAGCATTTTTGAATGAATATGGTGATGAATATGTTAGTGATTAAAAAAAAATATATCATAACATACTATAATGAAAAACAATTATATATTTGTATTCATAGGACTTATTATTCTTAGACAACTTTTTAATAAGTCAATGCTTATAGGTATAGGTGTTGGTATGCTTTTATCTTTTATTATTCTAAAAGGTAATTTTGTAGATTCTATAAGTAGATTTACAAGTTTTACTGAAAATCCGTCAGCAAGTCCTACTAAAAGATTAACAAATATTAATAATGATCCAACAATAAAAAAAATTTTTAAAGATATTGAAAATTTTAAAAATGCTAATAACTATTTAGTAATGAATGAAGCATTACAACATATGGAGCAATTTCTTAAAATAAGAAAAAATATAGAGAATATTGATAATAAGAAACAATTTTATGATTTAGCAAAAATGGAACGGAAAAAATCGTTAAGCGAAATCATATCACTAATGGTATCTATGCCGACACGAGATTCTAAAAGATTAAAAAAAATAATTAAATATTTGGGTAAAGTAACTAAAAAATATCTTCTACAAATAGGAAATGCTGTTAATAAAGAATGGAATAATAATGATATTGACGAAACAAGTGGTATGGTTCATTTAGATTAATTTTCTATACAAATATTTTCTATATTATTATTATAATGCCTATATCTAAAAAAAACACAAAAAAAAATAGAAAACAATTAAAAGGTGGCTCAAGAGCATCTACATTTGTATCATCTGCAATAAAAACAGATTGTAAAAGTGATTTTTCACAATTAGATTATCCACAATCAAAAAACATTCAGTCATTATATGGATTGGGATATAATACAACTGGTGGTGGGTTTAAAGGTGGTTCGCCTCCAACACAATATCAGAATACATTATCACAAATGAGTGTTGGTGAATTACAAGAAATAGTTGATGAATTGTTATCAAAAAAGAGAGAGGAGAGACGCGATGAATTTATTAATAATTATAATGAAACACAATTAGATGATATGTTAGATGAACTAAAAAAATCAATATCACATTATACAGAATTGAAAGAAAGTGGTATAAGTTTAAATGAAAAACAGAAACATATTTATAAAATGATATTAATGGAAATAGTGTCCGTTGAAGATGCCATTAATGAAAACCGAGAACAAGCACAAGAATGGGATATGCCCGAACAAGAAGATGTTGGAGAATTTGATGAAGGAACGTTTCAAGAAGGAGGACAAGGTCCTATGGTACCAGATGACTTTAAAGCTAATGTAAATCAAGAGCCAGTGACTTCATGTGGTTCTAAAGGAGGTCGTGTATCAAATCCGACATCAGTTAATGTTAGAGGATTCCCAAAATATGATATACCCAGTTCTAATAATCCAGTATATCCCCAAAATGGTGGTTCTGACTGGGTTGCATCACAATATTCTAGAGGTCCTGCAAATACAGTTGATCTCAAAGGAGAACAGCATTTTAGAGCATTTAACCAAACAGCTGAATATATACCAACAGAAGAACTTAAAGGAGGACGTAAAAAACGTAAATCAAAACGTAAAAAATATAAATCAAAACGTAAATCAAAACGTAAATTAAATCGCAAATCAAATCGCAAAAATAAATCTAGACGTAATAAAAGAAAGTAAATTATTCAAAACTAACAACAATAGGACATTTTTGTTTATTGAATTTTTTAGAAGCAGCTTTTGACAATTCTTTCCGTTTCTTACGATACTTAACCTCATTTTTTATTTTTTTGGATGCATTTATCTTTTTCTTCTTAGAACTATATTTATTAGACATAACATCTTTTATCCTTTTCTTACTCTTGTTCTTTTGTCTTATTCTAGATGATTTTTTAATAACTTTTGACACGATATTATTACAATATATATGTTTAATACTATCATTCATATCTTTTTCAATGACTTTTAGGTCTTCTTTTACTTTTTTAATAATATCATTTTGAATAGCCCATCTAAAAAAATTAAGTTGTCCTACAGTCGTAATAATATAACAATCTTCTTTATAATAAAACATAATTCGTTCTCTCCTACAGAATGGATCAAATTGTTTTTTTGAATACGCCTTTAGTTGTGATTTGTAATCAAGATATATATTGAATCTTTTATTACCATTGTTTGTTTTTACAGGATATGTAATATTATATTTTTTAGAATAATTTGTAACAAACCAATCAATAATTCTTAATGATATATCACTTTTACCTTCAAGTATAGGTAGTATTTCAGTCATATTTGTTTCATTACAAAAGTATTTGGTTAATGCGACCATTAATAGATCTTGTTTCCGCGCGATTTGTGTCATTAAATATATATCTTTAAATAGCATATTGCTTTAAGTATTAGGGTCATTAATATGTAGTAAAAAAATGCTTACAACTATTAACAACGCAACCTAAATTATAACTATTAATCAGTTCATCTACCATTTTAATATGTACCATACTATGATTTATATATAATATATTTGAATCAATCATATATTTTATAATTACTGGTTCAAATATTTTTCTATAATTTTTAAGTTTTTTTTTAATACATTTAAAACAAAGTGTATTAGGGAAAAAATCATAAATATATAGTTTTAACATTTCTTCAAATGAGTCGTCGGTTTGGTCTTTTATATATCTATCACATGATTTTAAACACAAAAATCGTTTATTCTCAAACAAAAATCGTTTAGTATTATATGATTTTGAAAATAGTGTAAGTATCAAAGGCATTTTTTGTTTTTTATTATATAAAATCGTATTTAATCTATCAAAAATAGATATAAGCTGTTTTAATGTGAATTTTATTTTTGTATATGGATTTGTTAATTCACCTGGATTTGGAAAACCAGATGTTTCACCTTCTAATATAATACGAAATGTATTTATAATATTTTTATAATGAAAAATATAGAAACTTTTTGACTTTTCACAATATACACGAACAATATTATCTGGTGCAATAGATCCAATTGGATCTAAATCAAGTGTAAGCATATTTGTTGGCTTAATATTACGTATGCGTCTGCGCATTTTCCACAAAAAAATCATTTTATTAACATACGATCGCAATCTCATATTATAATAATAAACATCAAGTATCATATTTTTTGATTCTTTTGTAAATTTCAGACACGTGGTGTCCATTACTTTTCTAACTCTAATTTTTTCTATAAATTTAAACATTTCTTTTAGATTATTATCATCAAAATATTTGTTAAGCTTCAATAAACTATATTTAACAACAAAATGCGTATTAGGTATATTATAAAACTTGCGTGTGAGTTTTATACGATGTTTCGTTGAAATATGTAATCTATGATTTTTTGCACGTCTTAGTTGTTCTCTATACCCATTTTTAGTTCTTTTTTTTGCTTTAAAAATATGTTGTGTGCGTTCATTAGAGCGTTTAAATTGAAACATATATAAAATAAATTGTTTTATTTTTAAATAAAAAATAAAATAATCATGGAATTTATTTTATCGTGTCTTTATGAGGGAGATTTATTAGTACGACACGTTAAATAAGTAGATAATACATTATATATATATAACAATATTAGAACACCTAATAAAAAACCGACACTCAAGACCACATACATAAAGTCTTCCATATTACTGTCATTATTTGATGAATCAATATCATTATTTGATGAATCATTATTATTAGATTTAACAGATATTATTTGAAAAAATAGAAGTATTGTTTCTATAAGTTCCATTTAATATATCTAACGTTCAAATGTTTTAAATGATTATATAATAATATTATAAATGAACAATATATGCGAACATTGTATTGGTTCTGGATATATTCAACAAAAAGAAGAATTATGTAGTTATTGTGAAGGTAAAAAATGTATTTATTGTAAATCAACTGGATATAGAAAACAATCATATACAACATGTTATTATTGTTTTGGATCTGGTGAAAAAAAAATAGATGAAATAAATTGTATGATAATTGATAGTGAAAATTAATGATGAAAATTAATGATGAAAATCAATAGTGAAAATTAATGATTATTTCTAATATTTAAATGACCTCTATAAGGTTTATTAGGGTCTTGTAACATTAATGTTAATGTAACATAACTAACAGAAGCACACACAGATACAAGTTTAATAATGTTAAATATCATTTATAACCATTACTTACATAATATTTTAATCAATTTTATAATGACTAAACCTAAAATCTATAGTCATAAAATTATAGTGTTTCTATATAATTCCATATGGCGTGTTGGTCTCCATTAAATCTTTCTATAACAGAAATTATTTTAGATAATTCGCTAATTGCTTCAACTTGTTCTTTAAGAAACTCCCCTTCTAAATAATCACAAAATTGTGGATCATTTTCTGCTATTTTATGTAAATCTAACAAATGTTGGTTAATTTCTTTTTCCATTTCTAATGCTTTTGTGAAAGCGCTAAGAATATCATTAGGTAAACCTAATTCAATTTTAGAAGGTTTAATGCTTTCTATTTTAACAACACCGCCTCTCATATTTTGATAATTCATCAACTTATCAGCGTGCTCTCTTTCTTCTAACGAAGCCTTATTAAAATAATCTACTAATTTTTGGAGACCAATATCATCTCTATTAAAATAAGTACTAATAACATGATATGACAAACTTGCTTGATACTCTCTATTAATTTGATTGTTCAACTCATCTTCGCATTCTTTTGACCAATTCTGTCTGCACCTCATTTTATAATAGATATTAATATTATTTTTTTTAAGTAATATTATTTTCTAAACTTAAAAATTGATTTGTTTTTTTGTTTTTAATAATTATAAATGTCTGATTATAATTTTATGAAATCGGGTTTTACTAATGATGATGACGATGTTATTGATTTTAGTTTAATGGATTATATAGAATCTACAATGGCTTTGCTTTTTTCAAATGCTATGACGAATGCATCAAAATATGTGTTTCTCGGAAAACGTAATACAGTTACTGTAAAAGATTTTCAATATGGATTAAGATATGCAGCTATTGAATTTTTTAAGAATCCAGAAGTTAATAATGATATAGAAAAAACATCAGAAGAGCTTGATAGAATTGCTGATGATATAGAAAATGGTGTAGAAGATGTGAATGAACTAAATATTGTAAATGATGATGATGAAGAGAATGACTCATTTGAAATAGTTTCACCAGAAACCTTAGAGAAATTTGAAGATATTAGATTTATTAAAATGATGAACCACTATTATAATTATTGGGATGAATGGGAACCAACAATACTATTAGAAATTTATATTAAAAATGCTGTTAATAATTTTTAAAAATAATATTAAAGATAAACGATTATTGAATAATTTAAATGAATATATTAATTGACATAGATGGAACAGTAAGTGAAGATATACCAAATGAAGAATCACATAGATTTTCAACAGCATATGTAATAAAAGATGCTGTTAATGCTGTTAATGATTTGTATAATAGAAAGCATACGATAACATTTTTTACTGCACGAACAGAAGAACATAGAGATGTTACAGAAACATGGTTACATAACAATGGTTTTGATTATCATAATATAATATTTGGTAAGCCAAGAGGTGGTAATTATGTATGGATAGATAATTTAGATGTTAGAGGTATAAAATATAATAATAATTGGAATCAGATTATTAAATTATATCCTTAGATTTACTTTGCTCTCAATCTATTTTGACGACGTTTGCGTTTTAGTTTGCGCATTCTTTTTTTTTTCCATTTTTTTCTCATTATTTATAATTAATATTGTTATATTTTTTTTAAGTATTAATCTTGAATATTTTCTATAAAAATAGTATGAGTGTATTTGCAGATGTTTTTCTTAATCCGTATTTAGTAGATAGAATCAAGTCGTTTATAGATTATGCTCCATTACATAGTTATAATTTACCAAACTCATTTTTTATACCAGGTGCAGCTATTAAAGAATTAGATTATGATGATTTTTTCTTTTATTGTGGCATAAAATGGGGATATTATAAAGAAATATTTGATATGATTGATTATGATGATGTTTTAAAAAAACTAAGAAATAAGAAAATAATTAATACAGCAGCAGAAGAAAATGATTTTGATTTAATAAAAAAAATTACTTCTCTATACTCATTAACAAATGTATATGATTATAATACATATTCTAATTATTGTTCTATATTAAGTAGTATAAAACATAATAATTTGGAAATGTTAAAATATTTATATTGTGAATTAAAAACAACGTGTGGAGAAACATTTAATAGCATAAACAATGCTTTAAAATTATCTTGCGTTGTAGGAAACTATAACATCACAATGTACATCTTATATAATATGATGCCAAGAGGTAAACGCTCACTTTTTGATATTTATGATTATTATATGTGTATTAATAAATGTATTAAATATAATTATATAGATTGTGCCAGAGCACTTTATATTTACAAAATAAATATATATAACGATAAAAATGAATTAGATGATATAATGTTATCAAATTATATAAGAAGAAGATCTAGATATATGCATAATGCATTGTTTAAAGATGATAATATAGGTGTGATACAAATAAACATTGATTGGGTTGAACTAGAATATCAAGCAAATAAATTAGGTGATAAGTTATTAAAATCACTTATTTCTACTTATAAAGATTGTAAGACAATCTCATATAGGAAAAAAACATATAATCTTATCAAATATATATCACAACTACAAAAAATAATACCATTACAAGAACGTATATATATTTCTTGGATGTATAATGAGGGCGGACATATAGTAGAAAAACATGATATCTTAAAAAAAATGATCGATAGTTTATATTATCAACCTATAAAATATTATATTAAACCATCTATTAATATATATAAGGATTTGCATACTTTATATAAAATAGTGAAACATGAATTTACTAGATGATAATAATTATGTAAGATATACATATATTTCTATATTTTTCACATTTATTTCAGTCATAATGGGTTTTATAATGCTTGGAGATAGTTTTAATGTATGTAATTTAATTACATGTTTAAATGTAATTATATTTGGGGTTGGATTGTGTTATTATGAAACATATATTGATCTCATTGGAGATAAAGTTATTGATATATTTATGGGTAGAGTAGTATTATATTCATTTACTGCTTCTATGATTATAGGTACGTCAGATTATGGATGGTGCTTTTCTATTATCTTATTAGGAAATGCCATATTAAACTATGCTGTTTATAAAGAGTTATACAAAGAACGCATGTTAAATGAAAGAATGAATGAAATAGTTCATATGGATTTTGAGGATGGTGATGAAATTCAATATACTCCGTAATATATTTAAACAATAGATTATATTGTTTATAAATGGGATTATTTAAAGACGCATTTAATTTATGTTCTTATTATCATTTGATATATTTTATATTATCTGTTATAATACTATCTATTTATCAACCAAATCATCTTTGTGGTAATATATTAACATTTATAATTATTGCTATAATTATGTCATTTTTTGGGTTTATTATATCAAATTATAAAATTCAAAAAACACTCAATTATTTTTTAATTTGGGCAATGTTAAATATTTTTTTTATAAGTATATACATTACTAATTATTTAAATTTAGAGTGTGAATGTATAAAAGATATGAAAGAAAATTATAGTATGATATGGAATTATTATTATATAACTGCATATAGTTTTTCAGCAGAATTTGTTATATTAGCAATATTTCTTCTAGGTGGATCTTGTATTCAATTATATCAATATATTTTTACACGTTCAAATAGTGAGATATACCCATGATTATTATTGAGATTTATACAGAATTGACAATTGATAAATTGTATCAATAGAATCGGGTGATTCTACGTCAATTATTTCTATTCTATCATTACCATCCCAAAATGTGAAATCTTTTTTCGTAAATATTAGTTTATTATGTTCATTTCTTAATTCTATCTTTTTTGTTTTAATTGTAAATGTGCCTACATTTTCATTAAATGAATTTAAACCTTTACATATAAGAAACATTTTCATAGACATGCGTTCATTTGTTTCAGGATTAATTTTATATTGTTGTAGTATAGACATTTTTATATATGAATTATAATCATAAGAACATAACATAAGAAAATTAGATGTAATCTTATATAAATCTGATGAAACAACTATACCTATATTAGGCATTGTATAATTAAATATAGGTATATCTAAGTCCAATGTTAGTATATTTTGTATTTCATATATATGATCTTGAATTTCGTTTTCAAGTTCATCAATACAGTAAAATTTTGCTCTTTCACGTAATTCAGCCAAATCAATAATATTAAATACACGTTTTGATGTAGCATATTCATAAATATTATATTTTAGATAATTCATAACGACTTTCAATATATTTGGTTTCTCATCAAGAACAACGATTTTATCATCATCTGTCTTATTCAAATAATCTTCATATAGTCCGCCAAAAAAAGTGTGAGACCAGTTTTTAAGTTTTGATAATTGTATGTTATATTCTTTGGATTCATCTTGAGATGACTTAAAAATAACAATTTCATTGCATGGGTGATTAACTTTATATAACATCTGTTGGGACATTTATATAATAACCGATATTATTTATATTATATTTTTTTAAAAATCAATTTTTGGGACACCTATTACCTATATATTTTATCTAATATTTTCGATTTAAAGATTAAAATATAAGACAATAATAATGAGTGACCCCTCAAACCATTACAAAAAAAATAATGGTTATAAAAATTTGAATGCATCTTCATATATTAATATTTCTAATAGTGAAAATGTAACACCAGTGCTTGAAGCCTCTGTAGTAACAAAAAATATCCAGATCAATGTATCAAATGATTTTGATTCGGAGTGGTTTTTAGAAAAAGCGACTCCTAAACAAAGAACGAATATTATTGAGTTAGGTGAAGAAGTATATAACAGATGTAAAATGAATATGAGTGATGAATTAGACTCCAATATAGACAATATAATTGAAACAGAAATTAATAAAATAGTGAAAAAACATAAAAGAGATATATCCAAACTCAATGCACAAATAATAAAGTTAGAATCTACTAAAGATCATTTAGAAAAACAATTAGATTATCAAGAGACGCAGGTAAATTTACTTAATAATTCATTAATTAAAAAAAATAAAACGTTATATGATGAGACGGAAGATTATCGTGAAAGTATAAAAGCAGAATATGATAATAAGTATGAAATACTTCGCCAAGAAATGTTGGAATATAAAAATAAAATAGAAGAAATTAGAAATATAAATCAAAAGCGTGAAGATGCCATACGTGATGATTATGATAATCGTATAAGAGTGATTCAAGAAAAATATGAGGAAATAAATAATATATATAGAAGTTCTAGTAAAAAAGGTGGAGCAGGTGAATCACATGTTAGTAATGTATTAAACGAATTGTTTCCAACATCAACAAGTATTACTGATACTCATAAAGAAACTGCAAAAGGTGATTTTCATATTATGTATGATGGTGTTGGTATTCTTTTTGAAAATAAGAATTATGATAGCAGACCTGTACCAAAAAGAGATATAAAAAAATTTATAAGAGATGTGGAAATAAATGGCGACTGCTCTTGTGGTATTATGGCTTCACAAAAGACTGGTATATCTAATAGGAAAGATTTTTCAATAGAATTTACCACAAATAATAAACCAATGATTTATTTACATCATACTCTAAAAAATCGTGATAATATTAAATATGCAGCTGATCTATTAGTTTCAATGGTTAAAAGTAATTCAGTATTTGATAAATCCAAGCTAAGTATGATTCATAAAATAATAGATACGTGTGCAACATTAAAAAAAAATAATAATTTATGTGAAAAAAGTATTACACCTTTAATAGAATCATTTAATGAGAACAAAACACTTATTAAAAAGTTAGAGAAAGATCTCAAACAGCTTCTAAGTAATAATGTAATTGTTAATGTACAAGAAACAGAAGAAACACAAGAGAAACAAGAAACAGAAGAGAAACAAGAAACACAAGA
>CETH01160392.1_pt1 | contig 13071 bp, 14 predicted proteins | sample 361461 | NCBI WGS metagenome assembly CETH01 (sample SAMEA2622695, study PRJEB7988) | marine metagenome | isolation source: saline water (ENVO:00002010), including
ATTATTAACATAAAATGGAAAATACTTATCAAGAAAAAACAAGCAATTTGGAGATAAAAAACTCTAATAAAAAACACAAATTAGAGGGTGGAATAAATTTTAAAATTAAGAGTAATTTTCAACCTAGTGGCGACCAGCCGGAGGCTATAAAGAAATTGCTTAAAAATCTAAAAGACAACAAACAGGAACAGGTTTTATTAGGGGTAACTGGATCTGGTAAAACTTTTACTATGGCAAAAGTAATTGAGGAGGCAAATCGGCCTGCCCTAATTTTAGCGCCTAATAAAACTTTAGCAGCACAGCTTTATGGAGAATTCAAAAGTTTCTTTCCTGATAATGCGGTCGAATATTTTGTATCATATTATGATTATTATACTCCTGAAGCTTATGTGCCTCGATCAGATACGTACATAGAAAAGGAAGCGTCGATTAATGAACAAATTGATAGAATGAGACACTCTGCAACGAGATCATTATTAGAACGAGATGACGTCATAATTGTAGCAAGTGTCTCTTGCATTTATGGACTTGGATCAGTTGAAGCTTATTCTAAAATGACAATTACACTAAAAAAAAACTATGAATATGAACGTGAGGAGTTGATAAGAGCATTTATAAATTTACAATATAAAAGAAACGATCAAAATTTTTTCAGAGGAACATTCAGGGTAAGAGGTGAAAATTTAGAAATATTTCCATCTCATCTAGAAGATCGTGCTTGGCGATTAAGTTTTAATTTCAATAAGTTGGAACAAATTGAAGAATTTGACCCTTTAACAGGTGATAAAACTAACGAATATTCTATAATCAAAATATATGCAAATAGTCACTACATAACTCCTAAACCAACAATCGAACAAGCAGTTCGGCAAATTAAATCTGAATTGGCAGAAACTTTAAAGAAACATCGAGAGAATAACAAACTATTAGAAGAACAAAGATTAAGAGAAAGAACAAAATTTGACTTAGAAATGATTGAAGCTACTGGAACTTGTGCGGGTATTGAAAATTATTCAAGATTTTTATCTGGACGTAAACCTGGTGAGCCACCTCCAACATTATTTGAATATTTTCCGGACAATGCAATAATTTTTGTAGATGAGAGTCATGTAACTGTACCGCAGCTCAATGGAATGTACAAAGGAGATCATACAAGAAAAAAAACTTTAGCAGAGTATGGTTTTCGTCTTCCCTCTTGTATGGACAACAGACCGTTGAAATTTGAAGAATGGGATTTAATGAGAACTCAAACTGTTTTTGTTTCAGCAACCCCAGGTCCGTGGGAACTTAAACAAACAAAAAATCTTTATATAGATCAAATTATAAGACCAACAGGGTTAATTGACCCTCCAGTAGAGATTAGGCCAGCAAAAACTCAAGTTGATGATTTAATGAATGAGTCGATTGAGATTGTAAAAAAAGGTTACAGAGTTTTAGCAACAACATTAACAAAAAAAATGGCAGAGGATTTGACAGAGTACCTTCATGAAAATGGTCTCAAAGTTAGATACATGCATTCAGACATAGATACTCTTGAAAGAATTGAAATTATTAGAGATTTAAGAATGGGAGTTTTTGATATCTTAGTTGGGATAAATTTATTGAGAGAGGGTTTAGATATCCCAGAATGTGCTTTGGTAGCTATACTGGATGCAGATAAAGAAGGTTTTTTAAGATCAGAAACCTCATTAATCCAGACAATTGGTAGAGCTGCAAGAAACGTTGATGGTAAAGTAATTTTATATGCTGACAAAGTTACTAAGAGCATTGATAAGGCGATAAAAGAAACCGATAGACGTAGAAATAAACAATTAGAGTACAACAAAAAAAATAGCATTACGGCAGAAACTATTAAAAAAGATATAAATGATATTCTAGAGTCAGTTTACGAAAAAGATTATGTCAAAATATCTGAAGGTTCAAATGTTGGAGGAAATTTAAAAAAACATTTAAAAGGACTAAATCGCAAAATGAAAGAAGCTGCATCAAATCTTGAGTTTGAAGAAGCTGCAAAAATAAGAGATGAAATGAGAAAACTTGAGGCGAGTGAACTAGAAATAACATTAAATCCTAAAATAAGTCAGTACAAACTTAAGAATAAAGTGTACCCTAAGGGTAGATCAACCATGGGTATGCCAGGTACAAAGCCAAGAAAAGCTATTAAAAAATGGAAACCAAAAAAATAATAATTACTGGTGGGGCTACAAGAATTGGTAAAGCCATAGCTTTGGAGTTAGCTGATTATAACACTCAAATTGTTATACATTATTCGAAATCGTTTAGTGCTGCAAAGAAACTTAAAAAGGATTTAGAAAACTTGGGTTCAATTGTACATCTAATTAAAGCTGACTTAAATAATTATAAACAAACCCAAAAGATAATTTCTTATGCACATAAAAAGATGAAAGGCTTAAATTGTTTAGTGAATAATGCATCAGTATTCGAGAATGATAATTTATATAATTTTTCAAATGTAAGTTTTTTAAAACACATAAACATTAACCTAAAAGCACCTGCCATTTTAACTAGAGACTTTTCAAAAATATATAAAGGTAAAGATGGCAATATAGTTAATATAATTGATCAACGGGTTGAAAAATTAACCCCATTTTTTTTATCTTATACTTTAAGTAAAAGTGGTATGGTAACTTTGACTAAAACTTCAGCAATGAAACTTGCTCCCAACATTAGAGTAAATGCTATCTCTCCAGGACCTACTTTAAAAAATAAACGTCAATCTGAAATACATTTTAAGAAGCAGTGGAGGTCAACAATTCTAAGAAAAAAAGTAGAAACAAAAAATATTAGCTCTACAGTAAAATTTTTAATTAATAATAGCAATATTACTGGTCAAGTGATCAATGTTGACAGCGGGCAACGTTTAGCTTGGAAAACTCCTGATATAATTAACGCAAAAGAATGAAAATTTTAAAATTTAAAAATAAACAAAAATATAAATATAAAAAAAAAGTTACGGTTAAAGATTTAATTTTATTGATATCTGTTGGCATTCACCAATTTGAAAAGATAAAAAAACAGAAAGTAAAATTTAATTTAGAAATAACTACAGACCCAAACCTTAAACCAGACGTAAAATCTATTGTCAATTACGAAACTATTATAAATGACATAAAAAAATTGACTGATAAAAAGCATTACGAATTATTAGAAAGTTTATCTGAGTCAATATTTGACAAGATCTTTAAAAATAAAAGTGTAAATAAAATAAAATTACAAATTGAAAAATTAGATATAATTAAAGAAACTAGATCAGTTGGAATAGAAGTTATAAAAACAAAAATACAATGAATAGTTTAGAACAAGGCAAAAAAGTCATAAAAGATAAAATACCTTTGATAACTAAAAATCCGGGGGTTTATAAAATGCTAAGTTCAACGGGGGAAATACTTTATATTGGAAAAGCGAAAAACATACCTAATAGATTAAAAAGTTATGTAACTGAGTCTAATTTACCAATTAGAACTGAAAGAATGTTGTCTCTTACCCATAATCTTGAAACAACAACTACTAGTAATGAAAGTGAAGCTTTACTTTTAGAAGCGAATTTAATTAAAAAATATAAGCCAAGATATAATATTCTTTTAAGAGATGATAAGTCTTTTCCTTACATATATATTGGTAACAAAGATAGATGGCCACAATTAACAAAGCTTAGAGGAAAAAAAACAAAAACTGGTTATTATTTTGGGCCATTTGCTTCTATTGGTTCAGCTAATTGGACGATTAAGATATTACAAAAGATATTTCAGCTAAGAGTTTGTGACGACACAGTTTTTAAAAATAGAGATCGGCCTTGTATTCTTTATCAAATAAAGAGATGTTCTGGTCCATGCGTTGGCCATATAAAAGAAGAGGAATATCTCTCCACGGTAAACGATGCTATTGATTTTATTTCTGGTAAATCTAGAAGAATACAAAAAAATCTATCAAAAGAAATGGAAAAAGCCAGTAAAGAACTTGATTATGAAAAGGCCGCCATTGCTAGAGATAGAATAAAAGCTCTAACTCAAATACAAACGTCACAAAAAATTAATCAAACTAATCTAAATGAAGCAGATGTTATTAGTATTTATAAAGAAACAGGTAAGACGTGTATACAAGTTTTCTTTTTTAGATCAAAACAAAATTGGGGGAACCAAGCTTATTATCCTAAACATGATGCTGATGAGACAATTCATGATATTCTTTCCTCTTTCATGTCTCAATTTTACGAAAATAAAACCATTCCTTGTTTGATCATTACCAATCATGACGTTAGCGAAAAGAAACTTTTAGAAAAAACATTTTCAAGCAAAGAAAATAAACAAATTTTTATAAAACTGGCAAAATCTAAAAACGAAATAAATATTTCAAAACTAGCAGAAAAAAATGCAAAGCAAGCTTTAACTCAAAAACTGATACAATCTGACACTAATAATAATTTAATTGAAAGTTTAGCAACGAAATTCAGACTTAATAACAATATTGATCTAATTGAGGTTTACGACAATAGTCATATACATGGTTCGGACTCCGTTGGAGCCTTAATTTGTTTTGGGCATGAGGGATTTATCAAAAAAAGATATAGGAAATTTAATATCAAAGACGACAGTATTAAAGGTGATGACTATGGAATGATGAAGGAGGTGTTGTTTAGAAGATTTTCAAAAGCTATTAAAGAAAAAAATGGATCACTTTCTTTACCGGATTTGGTTATGGTAGATGGAGGTAAAGGTCAATATACAGTTTCAAGAGAAGTTTTAAATGAATTAGGTTTACACGATTTGCCGATTTTGGCTGTTGCTAAAGGAAAGAGGAGAAATGCTGGCGAAGAAAAAATTTATTACAAAAACAAAGAATTTATTTTAAATAGAAATGATCCTTTATTATTTTTTATTCAAAGGTTAAGAGATGAAGCGCATAGGTTCGCTATCAGCACACATAGGGCTAGAAGAAAGAAAAGCTTGAGTAAATCTTTACTCGATCAAATTCAAGGAATTGGCCAACAAAGAAAACGCGCTTTACTTAATCATTTTGGGTCAGCTAGAGCAGTTGAGTCTGCTAGTTTAGATGATTTAAAATCAGTTGAAGGAATTGAAGACAATATAGCAAATAAAATATATAATTATTTTCACGAATAAAAATGAATCTTAAAATTCCAAATATCTTAACTATTGGTAGAATTATCATAGTACCGATTTTTGTTTTAAGTTTTTTTATTCCAGGTTTTTTTGGTGATCTAATACCATTTTTTTTATTTGTACTTGCAAGTTTCACTGATTTTTTGGACGGACTTTTAGCGAGATTATTTAAAGAGGAGTCTAAATTAGGTGAATTGCTCGATCCAATTGCAGACAAAATACTTGTTGCAGCTGCATTGATTTTGCTAGTAATGAATGGAACTATAAAAAATTATGAAGTAATTGCTGCGATAATAATTTTGACAAGAGAAATCTTAATTTCTGGATTAAGAGAGTTTTTAGCAGAAGGTAGTATTAAAATGCCAGTCACAGGTCTATCTAAATTAAAAACCCTCTTACAAATGTTATCTATAGCTATTTTACTCACGGGAGAGAGTGGAAATAAAATAGTAAACTTTCAAGATTATAATGCTCAAACTATTGGAATTATACTGCTGTGGTTGTCCTCATTTCTTACATTGTTCACTGGCTATGAATACATGAGAAGAGGAATAGATCATGCTATTAGTGAAGACAACAAAGATTAGGCAGCTGTTTTTTTTCTAACTAAATTTTGATAGGCGTCAGATAACTCAGATATAGTATTACAAACTTTAAAGTTATATTTATCTATTTGCGAAACAGGAGTGACTTCTGCTGCGGTGCCAGTTAAAAAGCATCCTTCAAATTCTCCCATTTCTCCAGGTTTTATTTTTCTCTCTAAAACTTTTAAACCTTTTGATTTTGCGATTTTAATCACCTCTCTTCTAGTGATCCCATCTAAAAACGAGTCTGGAGTAGGTGTGTGAATTCCTCCAGATTTATCTTTAAAAAAAATATTTGCACCCGTTGCTTCAGCAATATTTCCCTCATGATCAAGCATCAGAGAGTCTGTGTACCCTTGCGCTTCCGCTTCGTGTTTTGAAAGTGTGCAGATCATGTACAAACCAGCTGCTTTGGTGTCCCATGGAATAGAGTTTGGATTAGGCCTTCTCCATGAAGATATATTCAATTTAATTCCTTTGAGTTTTAATTTTGGGTCAAAGTATGAGCCCCATTCCCAAGTAGCTATAGCAGTATGAATTTTATTTTTCTGAGCTGAAATAGCCATCATTTCGCTTCCTCTCCAAATTACAGGTCTTACATAACCATTTTTCACATTTTGAATATTGATGATATTTTTACACGCATCATTAATTTCTTTTTGTGTATATGGAACTTTTATTCCCATTCTTTTAGCCGAATAAAATAATCTCTCTGTATGTTCCTCTAGTCTGAAAATTTCTCCATCATATACTCGTTCACCTTCAAATACGCAGCTGGCATAATGAAGGCCGTGATTCAAAATATGTATGTTGGCATTTGCCCATTCAACAGTTTTCCCGTTAAACCAAATTTTCCCAGTCCTTTTATCGTATGGTATGCTTTCCATTTAGAAGTAAATATATAGATTTTTTTGTTACAAAAAAGTATATTTCTTATTAAGATAAGTCAATATAACTTACCATTATGAAAGATTTACTTTATCTAAAAGACGAACAAATTAAAGACTTTATTCAACTTTTATTCTACGCTTACCGAGAAACTTTTTCAGATCCGAAAAAAGTATTATCAAAAAAATTTTTTGGACCAGCGCACTTGAGGTCTTTAAATCTCATTGAGAGGCATCCTGGTATAAGTTTAAGTGAATTGATGTTTAAGCTAAAAGTTACCAAACAAAGTTTAAATCGGGTTTTAAGAGATTTGATAAAATCTAAGATGGTAAAGCAAGTAAAAGATGAAAATGATACACGAAAAAAGAATTTATATCTCAATAAAGAGGGAAAAATTTTCTTTGATGCAGTTTATAACTCACAGAAAAAAAGAATTTTTAATGCTTTAAAAAGTTCTAATTCAGACTCTGTGATCAAATTTAAAGAAGTGTTAAAAAAGATAGTGGATGGAAAGTAGAAAAAAACATATTTTAGTAGTTGATGATGATAATAGAATTAGAGATTTGTTAAAAGAATATCTCAATGAAAATGATTATATTGTTTCAACATCAGAAAATGCAATTAATGCAAAAATTAAAGTTGACCAGTTTAAATTTGATTTAATCGTTTTGGATGTAATGATGCCTGGTCAAAATGGATATGATTTAACCAGAGAAATTAAAAAGAATTATAAAATACCAATAATTTTACTTACAGCAAAAGGTGAGGTAGAAAATAGAATAAAAGGTCTTGAATTAGGAGCGGATGACTACATAAGTAAACCTTTCGAACCAAAAGAGCTATTGCTTCGAATAAAAAATATAACTAACAAAGGTAATAAGATTAATTTAGATAAAGAATATATAATAGGAACCGCAAAAATAGATTTAAATAAAATGTGTATTAATCTTGGTGAGAATAATAAGAAAATAAATTTGTCAGAAAAAAAAGTTTTAATTGAAATGCTAGCAAATCCTGGCAAAACTTATTCTAGAGATGAAATTGGTAAAATTTCTGGTATCAGTCAAGAAAGATCAATCGATGTTATGATAACCAGACTTAGACAAAAAATCGAGGCAAACCCTAAAAGTCCTAAATATTTACAAACAATAAGAGGTTCAGGCTATGTTCTCTGGATTGAATAGATATCTAAAAATAATATTACCAAAAAGATTGTTCTACAGAGCTTTAATAATTGTTGCGGCTCCAACAATAATATTGCAATTAATTGTAACTATTGTTTTTTATGATAGCATTTGGATAAAAGCTAATAAAAACATAACTCGTTCTTTAATTTCTCAGTTAAAAACAATTCAAGATGTTTATATAAATAATAAAGATAATTACGATTTTTTCACAGATAGTTATAAGAATAATTTTAATTTTGAAATTGACATTAATAATAATCCTTTCCCGCAGACCAGCGGAGAGAGAAAATATAGTCCAATGGACAGATCTCTAAGAAGAGAATTAAAATCTACTTTTGGAAATAGCAATTATTGGTTCAACACATCAAAATTTAAAAATGCAGTTGAAATTAAAATAAGATTAGAAAAAGACGAAGTTATAGAATTTTTAGTTCCTAAAGAAATGATATCTCCATCGTCTGTGAGGTTATTTGTTTTATGGACAACACTACCCTCTGTAGTTTTAATTTTGATAGCATTGGTATTTTTAAAAAATCAGACTAGACCGCTAGTTAGACTTGCAAAGGCTGCGGAGAGATTTGGTAAAGGTGATTACGTCAATGATTTTAGACCATCCGGAGCATCAGAAATTAGAAAAGCTGCTTACGAATTCGATAGAATGGCTAAAAGAATTAATCGACATCTTAATCAAAGATCTGAAATGTTATCGGGAATAAGTCATGATTTGAGAACTCCTTTAACGAGATTGAAGCTTCAACTTGCAATGATCGAGCAAAAGAATATTTCAAATAATATGTCTAAAGATATAGATGAAATGGAAAATATGCTTAATGATTATTTGCAATTTGCAAAGACACAGTCTCAAGAAGAAACTATAACTATTAATTTACTAAATTTGTTTGACGAAATTAAAAAAGATTTAAAAAATGAAAATTTGAATATTATTAGTCACGAGACTACTTTTTTGAAGGGTCGACGGTCTGCATTAAAAAGATGTTTTGAAAACGTCATTCAGAATAGTTTAATTTATGGAGAAAAAGTTTATATAAATATTCAGAAAAGTCCGAATCGATTAATAATAATTATAGAAGATGATGGACCTGGTATACCAGAAGACCAATTCAAAAATGTTTTTAAACCTTTTTTTAGATTAGATAAAAGTAGAAGCCTTAACAAATCTGGAGTTGGGCTCGGTTTAGCTATAGTAGAAGATATAATTAATTCACATGGTGGGAATATTCAATTAGGTAAGAGTAAATATAACGGCCTCCAAACAAAAATTTCTTTGCCTATTTAGTTTTTTTTTTTTTAGATAGTTTTTTTATAATTTTTTCTTGCTTATGGACTAGTCTTTTTAAAACTTCGAATTCCTCTCTTGATACCAGCTGTAATTTATCGACTAATTTATCTCTTTTAAATTTTAAATCAGTAGATATTTCTTTCTGAATATCTTTTGAGGTCAAAATTCCACTCTCAATTAAACCAGATATAGTTTTAAAAAACTTTTCAGAATTGCTCATATTTCATCTTATTTGATAGAAAAATTTATTTCAATTATGATATAAGTACTCATGTATATCCATGATTTGCAGCCTATTTTATTTAGTTTTGGTTTTTTGGAAATTAGGTGGTACTCGTTAGCTTATATATTCGGCATTTTACTGGGTTGGTGGTTTGCTAAGAAAATTATAATCAATAAATTAAATTATATTAATTTTAAATTTGATATAAAAGATTTTGACAATCTAATAACTTACTTAATTATCGCTATAATTTTTGGTGGGAGAGTTGGTTACGTTTTATTTTATAATTTAAGTTACTACATTTCTAATCCTTTAGATATTTTCAAAATTTGGCAGGGCGGCATGTCTTTTCACGGAGCGCTCTTAGGTATAGTATTTGGATCTTATCTTTTTTCTTTAAAAATTAGAGTACCTACATTTTTTTTATTAGATATAATTGCTTGTGTTGCACCTATAGGTATTTTTTTTGGTAGAATAGCGAATTTCATTAATGCTGAACTAGTTGGTAAAATAACTAATGTTTCATGGGGAGTTATATTTCCCAATGTCGATAATTTTATGAGGCATCCTTCTCAGTTGTACGAAGCTTTTTTAGAAGGATTAATGTTATTTGTCATTCTAAACCTTATTATGTTCAAAAAGAAATATATCGTAGGTCAGTGTTCTTATGTTTTTTTAATTTTTTACGGAATATTTAGAATTTTTTCTGAAGTTTTCAGAGAGCCTGATTATCAGATAGGTTATCTTTTTAACACTTTAAGCATGGGATCACTTTTAAGTATAATAATGATTTTTAGCGGTGTATTTATTTATTTGAAAGTAAAAGATGAAAATAAATCTTAAAAATTTTAATTTGAAATTAAAAGAAGAAATTCCAGTAGATGAATTTTTAGATAAAGCATTATATCAACCAAATATTGGATATTACGAAAACAAAATTCCTTTTGGTCGAGAGGGAGATTTTATAACTGCGCCCACGATTTCGAATTTATTTTCAGAGATAATTGGGATTTGGTTTATAACTGCTTGGGAGTCTTTTGGTAAACCCAAAAAATTCAACATTATTGAACTTGGCCCAGGGGATGGCAGTTTAGCAAAAACTATAATTAAAACTTTTAAAAAATTTCCAGAATTTAATAAGGCAACAAGCTTATTTTTGTACGAAAAAAGTGAGTTACTAAAAAAAGTTCAAAAGAAAAATATTAATAATAATAAAATAAAATGGATAAAAGACTTAAACTTCATTAAAAATGGTCCAACAATATTTTTTGGTAATGAATTTTTTGACGCAATACCAATTAAACAATTTATAAAAAATAGCAAAAATTTCTTGGAAAAATGTTATATGGTAGATAAGCAAGGGCTCCATGAAAAATACCGTCCAGCCACCTCTTTAGATGAGGCTGGAATAAGATCTTTTAAAGCTTTAGAAAAATTAAAATTTGTAGAATATCCAAAACTAGGATTTCGTGAATTAGACAGTATCACTAAAAAGATTAATTCTCTTTCAGGTGGAGTCCTGCTAATTGATTATGGATATTTAAATCATACAAATGAAAACACTATTCAATTAATAAGAAAAAATAAAAAAATAAATATGAATTATTTATTGGAAAACCTTGGAAAAGTTGACATCACTTCTCTGGTCAATTTTAAGCTTTTGAAAGAATATTTTACTAAGAATAATTTAAAGGTAAAAAAAATTGTCTCTCAAAAATTCTTTTTAGAAAAGATGGGAATTCTAGAGAGAGCAAAAATATTAGAGAAAAATATGAATGAAAAGCAAAAAGGCTATATGAAACAAACTCTTTTTAGACTTTTGCATCAAAATCTAATGGGTGAATTATTTAAAGTTATCTTTGCCTTCAAAGCCAAAAATGAAAATTTTTTAGGATTTAAATAATGTTTTACTCAAAGAAATTAAAGAAATATAAAAAAATTAAGCACTGCTTTTTTTCAAAAAAAGGTGGATTTTCCAGAGGTATATATAAAAGTTTAAATTGTGGTCGGGGTTCAGAAGATAGTAAGATTAATGTTCAAAAAAATATATCTTTAGTCTCAAAAAAAATGAAAATACAAAAAAATAAGCTTTTATTAATGCATCAAACTCATAGTAATAAGGTTATTGAAATAAATAACAAAAATAAAAATTATAAAAGATTTGTTTCAGACTCAATCGTTACAAAAGTTGAAGGTCTTGCTTTAGGAGTTGTAACGGCAGATTGTATTCCCATACTTTTGTTTGAAACAAAAAGTAAGATGATTGGTTGTATTCATGCTGGGTGGAAAGGAGCGTTTAATGGTATTATCGAAAATACAATAAAAAAATTCAAGTATAAAAAAAATGTAATTGCAAGTATTGGGCCGTGTATTGGTTACAAAAGCTACGAAGTAGACTTAAATTTTTTTAATAAATTTACGAAAAAATCAAAAAGAAATAGTATTTATTTTAAATACAAAAATAAGAGAAAAAAGTTATTTGACTTAAGAAAATACGTGCAAGACAAGTTTTCTAGACTCAATGTTAAGTTCGATCATGTACGTTATGATACATTCAAAGAAGATAGTAAATTTTTTAGCTACAGAAGATCTAGTTTATTAGGAGAAAGTGATTATGGAAGATGTATTTCTGTAATTTATTTGACAAAGTTTAGACAAAATTAATAAGTATGTTAATAATTGTTAAAGCTCTTTAACTGATAAACCTTCAACAACAAAGTTTTGCAAAAGTGATAATGGAATTGGTTTGAAAACAATAAAAAATAACGGTATAAGTATTTATATTTCATGAAAATTTTATCGGGAACTAGTAATCTAAAATTAAGTAAAGATATTTCAAAAAAGCTAAAATTAAAACTAGTTAATAGTAACATCAAAAGATTTGCTGATGGAGAAATCTACATAGAGATTAATGAAAATATCAGAGGTAATAGTGTATTTGTAATTCAGTCAACTTCTAATCCTGCTAATGACAACTTGATGGAGTTGTTGCTTGTAATTGACGCTTTAAAAAGATCGTCTGCAAAAAATGTAACAGCAGTAATTCCTTATTTTGGTTACGCGAGACAAGACAGAAAAGTTGCTCCCAGAACATCAATCTCTGCTAAAGTTGTTGCTAACCTTATTACAAATGCTGGAGCAAGTAGAGTTGTAACGGTAGACTTGCACGCCGGGCAAATTCAAGGTTTTTTTGATATGCCAGTAGACAACTTGTTTACCACACCGTTATTTGCAAAGTACATTAAAAAAAAATTTAATAACAAAAAATTAATTTGCGTTTCCCCTGATGTAGGAGGTGTTCAAAGAACTAGAGGGTTGGCTACTAGAATAAAAGCTGATCTTGCAATAATAGATAAAAGAAGACCATCTCCAGGTAAGTCACAAGTTATGAATATTATTGGAGATGTAAGAAATAAAACTTGTATAATCGTAGATGATATTATCGACAGTGGTGGAACTATAGTAAATGCAGTTGATGCACTAAAGAAAAATGGTGCAAACGAAGTTTATGTTTTTATAACTCATGCTGTTTTAAGTGGAGATGCCGTAAAAAAAATTAAAAATTCAAAAATAAAAAAACTTATCATAACCGACACTATTGATAACTCTCAAAAAATTAAAAATAACAATAAAATTGAGGTCCTATCGATCTCTTCGCTGATGTCAGAAGCAATAAAAAGAATAGCTAACTCAAATTCTGTATCAGATTTATTTAATTAATACTTGTTTTATTAAATAAGTTGAGTTA